>Ga0123342_1002269_pt1 | contig 31999 bp, 21 predicted proteins | sample Turbeawhitnodule_FD_89960 | JGI IMG/M metagenome (GOLD analysis project Ga0123342, IMG submission 89960) | Root nodule microbial communities of legume samples collected from Mexico - Turtle bean Mexico white nodule | ecosystem: Host-associated > Plants > Roots > Nodule | place: Mexico: Nepantla... | reverse complement strand
CAAGGTTCCACTATGATCAAAAAATATGGTTACAAGAGACTCAAATCACAGCACAAATTGTGCTCAATGACCAGCCAAATACCAATACAACAGAGATGAAAACAGAGAACAAGGAACCTGAAAGATTCACAAACTGCAGTTACCGTACACGGCATATATGTCACTGTTCCAGTGACTTTTGAACAATCCGAACGGTCAAACTGAAGAAACACGAGGTATGAACCTGCTGACAAAATTTCAGCCCGATCCAACGGTGGACGAAACTGCAGCAGCAATCTGAAAATTTCCGTTCTCAAAAGAAACGCTGAAAAATGCTGCTGCAGTGTGAGATGAATTTCTCTCTGCTCAAACACCTTATGCAAGATCCGAACGGTCAGATTGAAGTTACGCACAGTATGAACCTGCTGACAAAGTTTCTGCCAAATCCAACGGTGAACAAATCGGCGGCAGTGGTCGGAAGTTTCTGACGAAACTTTCTCCTTTTCTCTGCTTCACTATCACTCTCTATTTCACTCTCTATGGATGGCATACTGTTGGCTCTCTCCAAGAGTTTCTGGATGGCTCTCTCTCTTGCACCTTGACTGCACTCACTCATACATTGAAAGAATGAAAAGCAAAAGGGACCTACCCTAATTTCACTGTGGGTTGGGCCTCCACATAGGAAGTGAGCCCAAACCCAACAATTTCCTGACTATTTAAGTTTGATTAAAACTGGTTTTATTCTCTATATTCCAAATACAATGCTTTCGTTTTCATAATTCAACGGATTCCATGATTCACATTTTACTTAAGTTTAATTTGATCGGGAACAATATCTACCCAATTTTAAAAATACAACCAAAAATATTGTATTTAAATACGAACACTAAAATTAAATTTAACAACCTAAAACACATTTCACTTAAAATTTGAATCTTAATGAATTTACTGTGATTTTCCTTCAAGTTTTAGTGATTCAATATTCGGAAAACGACTCCTTGAATGATACCTTGACCCTTAGTCAATAAGAACACAAAATATAATAAGTATAAGATAAAATATGAGTTGGAGTAATATATTATATGTCCTTTGTGTAGAGTATAATCTGGTATATATAAACTTAATTGTAACTTCTCCAACTTTAATCATGATTTTGTCTTACTTGAATATCTAAAACTAATTGATTAAAATCTCTTAATTTGTGCTCTTATAACTTTAGATACATAGGTACCATAAATGATCAACTATCGGTAAGACTCATGACCTAACAAATACGAATATTAACTTAATCGGGCAACATTTGTTATTTCTACCTTTACAAAATTATTTAGACACTTTTTTATGTCAATTTAAACCATCAAGTAATTGAAGTAGCAGAAAAAATGCTCAAAATGGTATCATAAAGCTTTCAAACAATAAAAATAATGAATGATATCAAATAAGATTTGCTTATTAAAAAAAGTAGAAAATTATTTTCCGCTAAATAAAAACAAATAATAAAGCTTCTCTTTAAACATTTTTTCAATAAACCCAATCTAACCGGTTTTGAATTTTTTTACGATTTTTATCTCCATATAAAACTTGTCACAAGCTTTATTAGAAAATTTAGTAAATTATCAAACTTTAATCATTATATACAACTAAATGAATATTAACTAATACAAAAATTGATAAAGTTTAATTAGTATTTGCGAGTTTAATTTTAAATAGATAATTACGTTCAGAGAGATTTTATTCAACCCCTATAAGTTTAATCATGTATATTTTCTTTTAATTTTTAATTTTTAATTATCAATAACTTGGTTCAACGTAAACCCTGCTTCTACCCCTGTTTGTCTCTGTCTACGGCGAGTAACCATAACCATATCTAACTGAGTGAAGGGCGAGCGAGTTGATCCTTCTCTGACTCTCAATTTCAAAACCGAACCAAATGGAGTTGTGCACTGCCAACGCGATTCTTCCACCAAGGTTCTCCGTTCCTACACTCCACGCAGCTTGCGTTCGAAACCTCAAATACTCCGTTCCATTCCCCCGTTTCATCATCCGCACCCAACGAAAATTCGACAGTAAGTACTACGCACCAACAGTTTCAGCTTCTGTGAATTTCTACGCTGTAAACTGTGTCGTTTTAATTGCGATTTGCGACGCAGGAAGAAGAGGATCGGGACCCCGTGCGACTGTTAGTGACGGCCGTTCCTGTGAGGCGGTGGACGAGAGCCGAATGCATAGAGTGTGTGACAAGCTGATTGGGGTTTTCATGGTGGACAAGCCCACCCCTACCGATTGGAGAAGGTTGTTGGCTTTCAGCAGAGAATGGAACAACCTTAGGCCTCACTTTTTTGCGCGCTGTCACGAAAGAGCCGATGCCGAAGAGGATCCCGCCATGAAGGAGAAGTTGCTACGCCTTGCAAGGAAGCTCAAACAGGTCTCTTTTGTTTATGAATGTTAACGGAGTAAATAATACGATTAGCTGTTTTTTATGCAACTCTCCAATCGCGATATTGTTTGTTACATTTAATGGAAACTTTCACTACGTGGATTATTGAGGTGAAACTCTAGGAAACAGCACCAAAGTCTCTGAAGGAACTGTATATAATTGTTTGTATTTTATTTAAGACTAAACTTAGATACAGTTTATCCTATCAAGATTGGAGCATTTCCTCTATAATCTGCATAATAAAGGTTTTCATTAAAGGATTATGAAGATTATCCATGTGAAACTTTCAATTTTGATTGGAGAACAATGAAAAAAAAATTAGTCAAGTTTTTTATCTATAAAATACTTGGTTACTAAGAAAGTCTGAATACCTCAAAATAGTAGTGAGTTGGGTTCAGTTTTCCACAAAGTTATGAATCACGCTTCAAATATTCATGCAAAGGGGGGTCTATAGATTCTATATTACCCGACAATTGGCCCTCCAGTTCGTGCTGTTCCTACTCTTGAAACTTGCATGCCAATGCATATGAGGATATTATACTAATTAGGAAAATTATAGTACTTTATTATATCTATGAAATATAAGTACTATATCTAATATTCCTGAGAATTTTTTTTAACAGAGTCCAATGAAGCAATGACATCATGCGAACAATATTTGGTGTTGTATAAAAAACCTTGATAATTTTAAGATTGTGTTTCTCTCTTTTGATTTAATATTTGATTTTATGTTAAGTTTATACCGATATCATATGTTCTAATGTAATGTGTTTTCTTATTATTTTTAAAATACTTTGTACTCTGTATTTTGTCATAAGGTATCATCCTCTTGTGTTGTATTCATGCTTACTAGCTTCTTATTGAATTTTCTATGCACAGTGTTACCATGATCTACATTCATTAGAGGATAAGATACAAGAATAGGGATTGATTAGGATTGGAATTCTCTTGTGCAGATTGATGAGGATGTACAGAGACACAATGAGCTTATTGAGGTGGTAAAACGGGATCCTTCTCAAATTAGTGAGATTGTCTCCAAGCGTCGCAAAGATTTTACTGAGGAGTTCTTTATTCACCTTCATACAGTGGCTGAATCCTACTATGATAACAAAGAAAAGCAAAATGGTAGGACTTCATTTTGCAAGTTTTTAGTATCTAAGTGGTTGTTTGAAATAACCTTTTGGATTTAGTATCCAATTTTTCTGAATGTTTCATCAGGCTTTCTTGTATGGTAGATTGTCAAACCATATCAGGTTCGATTAGTTCAGATTCTTTCTTATATCCAGATAGTGTTTTTTTTTTTCTCTGGTAGGACACACTCAAATTTATGACCTGCATGGAACACCAAATATTAAATTTGTAGAAGCAAAAAGTACTTTTGAAATTGAAGCATATCAGGTCATAATTAGGAGAAATGAGGATATTCTCTGGGTAGTCTGGGAGGAATTTTGATTGTTAGCCAACATAATGTGGCAGATGCCATATGTTAAGAAATGTGTTGCTATCATGGGACAGTTCAAGCTTGCATTTATAATTATAATTGATTTTACACTTTTTAACCTATAATGTTTTTTTTTTTGTGTTACAAGAATTGGCAAAGCTTGGGAACTCATGCTTGGCTGCTGTTCAAGCCTATGATGCTGCAACTGAAAACATTGAACAGGTAAATGCGGCAGAGTTGAAATTCCAAGATATTATCAATTCTCCTTCGCTTGATGCTGCCTGCAGGAAGATAGACAATTTGGCTGAAAAAAAAGAACTTGACTCAACATTAGTATTGATGATCACCAAAGCTTGGTCAGCTGCCAAGGAGTCGGACATGATGAAAGATGAGGTAATCTGACGGTGACCTTAATTTCCTTTGTGTGCTATTTCTTTTTAATTTCAATAACATGGATGATTAGAAATTTTGGATGAGTATCTGTTGACTGAATATAATTATAGGTCCAATTTGATTGTAACTAATCTAACAATTTCATATTTATGTTCTAATTTCCTAAAAAATTATATTGTAATTTTTTCTTCATTATATATTGTACTTGTGCTGATAAAAAAAAAATATATAAAAATAAAAATATAAAAAATAAAAATAATATATATATATATATATTGTACTTGCTATTTCCTACTGTCGTATTTTAGCTTGTAAAATGAAACATTTATTTGTAGGTAAAGGATATCCTCTTTCATTTATACAAGACTCATTTATTTGTAGGTAAAGGATATCCTCTTTCATTTATACAAGACTCATTTATTTGTAGGTAAAGGATATCCTCTTTCATTTATACAAGACTGCAGTGGGAAATCTTCAGAAACTCGTGCCAAAAGAGATTAGAATAGTCAAGTATCTTATTCAAATCGATGATCCTGAAGAGCAACTCTCTGCCCTCAAAGATGCCTTTACACCCGGAGAAGAACTTGAAGGAAAGGATGTGGATAATTTGTACACGTATGTATTAGATGTCAGAGAATAAAATAACTTGAAACAGAATTCAATTGCAACAATAACTTTTTTCTCAATATTTTTTTCAGGACTCCAGAGAAGCTTCACACTTGGATAAAGAGTGTGGTGGATGCTTATCATTTGAGTAGAGAAGGTACCCTCATTAGGGAAGCAAGGGATCTGTTGAGTCCGGAGATCATCCAAAAATTGGAGGGGCTCAAGATGATTGTCGAAAGGAACTTCATGTGAATAGGAGAGTAACCAAAAGTATATTCATCGGAATTCTTTTTAACCATAGAATAAGCAACTTTTTTTTAGTGAAAATAGATAAGCAAAGCAGGAAACAAAATACACAACAATCATAATGACAGCATCTAAGTTAGGTCTGTCTATGGTTTTGGTAACAATAGCTACATGAAATTGAAAAGTGAGTAGGGAAATGTGTTCTTTACACGTAGGAGAGGGAACTATTACATAGTAGACCCCTATATGAATACGGGACTTGGACTTGAGCCCTGGCACAGGGTGATTGTTCTACCAAAAGCCTAGGCCTTTGGTTAAGTCACTTGTAAGGTTGAAGATAGAATGTATGTACTGTTGGTTACTAAAGTTCATTTCTCTAATTTTAATTTTACTGTTTTGTCTTCCCGGTCTAAGCAAATGACCACTCAATTAGGGCTGTTTTTGGTTTTTGGAAACGGATTTTTCCCTTCAATTCAATTATGTCCAACTTGAAGAAAGAAAATGAACCATATTTTGATTTTTTTTATCAGCTTGATTGGTGCTTAAATTTGGACTTTGCAATTTTCTTAAATCCAACCTGAATTAAAGATGCATTCTATTTTTAAATTAATTTCTCTACATTTTTTTTGTTATTATTCAATTGGTATAATGACATGATTATATTTGATTTTTTTAAATAACTAATTTTAATTTAATTTCTTTTTAAAATTGATCTAAAAACAGGTCAATCTGGTTTGTTAAAAAATAATTAGATTAAACCGATGATTTATTATAATCAAGAAGATGAGTTGAAAAACTTCACCTATCCCATCTATTAGCAATTTTTTATTTTTTAAAATATATATTATATTTTAAAAGCACACTTAATGATAGGAATATTTTTAAATTTAAACTTTTACATATTTATGAAAATCAATGATATAAATTTTTATGATTCAAATTAAACACTTATTGCAAATTTATGTCATCCAAATAACACATAAAAAAATGTTGAAAACCTTTAAATTTTATTTTTATTATTTAATAAAATATAATATTTTACATATATATAATATAAAGAATTTTAAAAGTTTTTGCCTATTTTATCTGGGCTTCTTCTTCCTGCACCCTTACGTTTTTCTTCATGCACCCCCACAATTTTCTAAATCCCAAAATTGACCTTGACTTTTATTTTAAAAAGGCACAGTGATTACTGGAATTTGGGATCTGGGAGTGTGTTATGGATTCATCAATCCAGAACTAAATCATTTTTATTTTCGGATGAGGGGTATTCTGAAAGCAAATTTTGCATAAATTATTGATTTTCGGATTGCTAAATCCAGAAGCCTAAATCTGTTACGGATTGGTGAATACAAAATGCTTTTTTTAATGATGAATTTTTTAATGTGAAATGCATATTTTACCAGAAGAGCCAATCTGAAATTTTTTCGGATTTCATAATCTAGAATGCAAAAAAATAAATATGGTTCAAGTGCATTTTATGGTTTTTAAAAAATAATAGAGACAGTTTGGTCTTTACATAACATTGTAGGATGCAGAAAGAAAAATGTAGTAGTGCAGAAAGAAACTGCCTTTTATCTGAGGCTTGACGGGCTGAAAGCCGGTTTAACGGGCTCATGGGCCAGTACTAACAGGCTAGTTTTGGCCCACAGACCATGTCGTCGCGCGATGTTATAAACTCTAATTCCGCAGTTAACCTTAGCGCATATCCGTTTCTAAGCATAGGAAGAACGTTTCGTATCAATTTTCAGTGACGTTCACATTCATATATTCATATTTGTTGTAAATGGCATCGATTTCTCCTTCTTCTAGCAATTCAACCTCCACGCCAAGTGTTGCTAATCAGACAAGGCAAATGAAGCTCCACGAAGTCGCCTTAGCCGAGCTCAACAACCACCCGTCTTCCAGAGTAACCTCTTTTTTTCTCCTTCAATCTAACTTTTTGTAACCATTTGAAGTTCAGAAATAGGGTTAGGGTTTTTTTGTGGGTTAGTTATATATACAAATACTTAGCGTAACTGTTACTGTAGCCCTCCCAAGTAGAATAACAATAAACCCTACGTTTATATAGATTGTTATTTGTTGTAATTGCACTGATCCGAAGATTAAAAACTAGTGCTATACACAGGATTTAATCTCTAGTATTTTCTTCGTTTTCGAAAATGTTTAATTAGAAGTGTTAGGAGATTATTTTCAGTTGGTTCAGAAATTACTGCATAAAAAATGAAGAACAACCCTAGAAGCACTGTATTCTATTTATATATTCTTACTATTTGAATGATTTCGATGTTGAAATGTAGGCTGTGTATCGGAAAAATGGGAACTTATTTTTTCGCACAACCATCCAAACTGCAACAGCTATGGAGCAGAGTAAGAATTCTCACCCTTTCACACTGTTATTCCTCACTTCATTCTTGGAACAAAACGCTAAAGTGCTATAAAATTCTGATTGTTATTATTATTTTTCTTTTTCTTGTCAAAATTTGTGTTGGGTAGAACAACTTGAGTCAGCCAAATCGAAGCTAAAAGGTCTGAATTCTTCTTCGTAGTCGTACATTAGAAATCTTGTTGGTTGGGAGCAATGAAGCAGTTGCAATTGGAAACTTCATTATTAAGAGCTGCATGTGTTAGATTTTAACTCCAATGATATTGTTATGGGTTTTGTACAAAACAAACATTATTTGAATACACTAAGACATTTCCAGTCTTCATAAATTTGTTTTTTGTCCTTTAAGCTCGACTCTTGCACAACATCCCCTACCAACTCCATGGATATTCAATTGGTGGCACAATGTTAGAAACCAAAATCTAATAGCTTTTATAAATTGTACTTAGACTATGTTTAATAAAATATGTCAAATAATTACAAATTTTAACTTTTGGAAATCTTCCAAGTCTCTGTATTCCACCTTCTTAAATTAAAAAATGTTGAATAAAATATATCAAAGAGTAATTTGGATATATTTTGAAGTATGGTACAAGAAGAAATGCATGGAGGTGCAGGAAGAAATTGCCTTGATCGAAGTGTGTTTATGGGGCCATTGGGTATACTGGAGCCTTTGCTTCCACACTTAGTTGGGAGAAACACCTCGCTTATAGCCTATTTTGTGAAAATTAATTAATAATTTTTTAAGTATATTCAGAAACAGAATCACACTTAGGCCATTAACCATTGACCGAACTAATGCTACAGCTATCTTACTCAGACTTAATTATGTTAAGTGAGTCAATTTCAAAATCAATTCCACAATTCAAATAAACTCCTATCCCAAAATAAAATAAAATAAATATTTGGTACAAGTTGTTTGTATAGTTTTTTTTTTTAATATTTCTAATTTGTCGCCTAAAAATTTATGAAAAAAAATCATATATGTATATATTTTAATTTCTTTTTCTCTTAAAAGTCTATTTTAGAATAGTTTTTTTAATGTAATTTTGACAAACTGGGGTTAGAGAAACTTGATTAGGAATCATCATAGCCCTTTTGTACTGGCAGAAAAAAAACTAAGAAAAGTTTACTATAGACCACACCATACCATTTTGGTGTAAGTTCACAGAAAGTCGTTAATAATACTATTTGATTAATTTCCTTTGACAATTTATGAGTGAGATTAGACATTGATTTAGACTTTTAATTGGACGGCTAAAATGGGGTTCAACATGTTATTTTTATCTTTCAATTATACCATAAAAATACATTTACTATCTCTTTTTTTCAACTTTACCATGCTCGTTTTAGGCGCAAGTTTGTTAACTTATACTATTGAGAAAATGATAACTTATTCTTAACATCATTGCTTTCCCTAATTTTTAAATAATTAATTTCTTTTTTTTTATTTGTGCATTACTCTACTTAAGAATGAAGAGACTATATTTTCAATAATGTCTTATCTTTCCTTAATTTTTAAATATCCATGCCTTTTTATTTATGATAAATGGGAAAGGAAGGACAATCAAGTTTATATAAAGAAATTAAAAGTGATTTTGATTTAAATATGAATGTTACTTCTATTTTCATCCTCCAAATTTATTTGTTGCCTGAAAGTTAGATAAGTATAATAATATAACTGAAAACATTATAATTATCTTATATCGTTTTAAAGATAAACAGATAACAAAAGTACATTAACTATTCATAAAAAAGTTATATGCATCAACAATAAGAAAATATTCAGCATTTTCCAATAATAACTATCAAGTATTAAGTTCGTTAACTTTTACGATAGTTATTTTTTATCAGTAAAGTAGTTATTTTTAAATCATATTAACTGTAATTTTTTATTGTTCGAGGATATTTAATTTAAATTAGTAATACCCGATTATTAAACTCTAAATTAATAATATAAAATTCTGTTGTTCGTTTCCTGTGGGTTTTTTTTTTTTTTCAAATCAGACACGGGTCTAATAAATATTTTTTATTTTCAAATTTGACGCATTTATTCATTTTAAAAACAACAAATTCTTAGATAGATATAAGATCGAATCTAACGGCACAGATCCTTCCGTAGAACAAAGTCTGCAAGAAGCAAAATCAGATATGCTAATGAATACGAATAATCAGAAGATTGTAAACAATAGCATGCTCGTCCAAAAACATTGTTTCATATTCCAAAAAATAATATTATTTTAATATATGAATGAAGTAATCAGAAGCATGTGGTTTGAATAATTAATTGGAACCACACTGTCATCCTTCCACCAATAATACAGATAACATGTCACCAAATATTGACCCACATATCATATCCAATTACTTTATACAATTTAATACACTTTTATCAAACACACATTTTTCATTTTTGTGGCTTCTGATTATCATTTACTGTTTTTAATAATAATTTTATCAATCAATTATCTACCGGTTTCGTCAAAATTATTAACAGAATACTTTTAAAATTACGTGAGTTTTTTATATTTATAAAAGTCTTTACAAAATATTTAACATAATTAAAGTACAAAATTTTATCTAAAAATTAAGGTTAATTCAACAATTTATTTTAAGATGAAAGTACACATTACATAATATTTAATACATTTTCTTATTTTATATTTAATAATAACTTAAATATTAAAATAGTATATTCTCGAAGATCTTACGACATCGTCAACTAAAAATAATATCATAAAAAACTTAAGAAAGTACCAAGAAATTTCTAATAATTTGTAAGAACAAATTACTTTGTATTTTAATTAAAAACACAAAATTCTGTTTTTAATATATACTTCTAACATAAAATTTCAACTCAATAGTTTTGAGCTTTTTATCACTATACGTATCTCTTTTTATTTATTTATATTTAATACACCACTTTGATTTATACTTTACTTCCTAATCCTCAATCAAAATAGACACATGCATAAAATTAAAATTATTATGTCATTTTATATACCCGTTTGTTTTCCTTCATTTCATTTTCTCTTCTACTGCATAACCTACAAAATCATCTCCTTGTGTTTAATTTTCTTTGTTTTTGATCATAGCAAACACACCATTAGTCATCTCTGCAGTAAAAAGGAATGAATAAAACCTAAATTGAGTAGAGAAAGGATAAAGGTGATGTGCTCTAGAGTGGACAGAGACAAAAGGTACTGTTATCGCGTTGGGAGCATGGCATCAATAAGGTTAAACACAACACAAGGAAATGGCAAGTTTTGATGTGAAAGGAACGTACGAGTTGTTAATCATTCCAACATATTTTTATTTAAATACATTTTTTCTCCACTTTCTTTTCAAATTTTTACATATTTATTTTTTTAAATTGTCAAACAATATCTTGACAAGAGATCCCACATCGATTAGAGATGAGGATAATTCATTGTATAGTACAATTCTCAACTTCATGAATCGATTTTATGGAATTAAGTTAGACTTGAAGTTCACTTGATAACATGTATCAGAACATTTCGATCATATCCTAATGAGTATTTGAATTAGTTTAAACCCAATGATTGATATAACCCATTAAAAAATATAAAAATATTACTTTAATAATTATATAACAAAACATCAATTTATAATTTTTATAAAATATAATTAATTTAAACATCATTATTTTTTAATAAATCAACATTTCAATAATTTTTTTTCTCTTATATAAATAAGAAAACTAAATAAACTAGAAAAAAGAATAAAGTTAAAGTGGAGTAGAGTCGGCAAAAACGGAAGGTATTATTTCCATTATTCACACCACAGACAAGACTGAACAGCGAAATGGGAAGTGGGGTTGATGTGAAAGCAAAGTTAAGTAATCTTCATTTTCACATGCCATATTATTACAACAAGAGTTAGGTTTAGGCCTAAACACCATTATTGCAAATCCCTACCATTATTATTGTTATATTTGGTTTATATTTTTTAAAATCTTAAAAAAAGTAAATTTAGTTTCTTGGTTTTTAATTATTAAATAATTATGAGGAGTAAAAAATGGTAAGAAAAAGAAATAATTTAAGTGGATAATATAGTAACAGTTAAGCATAAGATTGGGAGGTTAAGGGAAAGAGAGAGAGAGGCAGAAAGATGTATGCAGAAGAGTGGTGACGACAGATTCAACGCAAGCAAACCCAAGCTGGGGACGCTGATGTCATCTATGGCGTCATGCAAACCACTTCATCTCTCTGTTAACACACAACGCAACGCAAGACATGGCTTTCTTCTCTTTCTCTCTCTTCTTTCTTTTGACAGCGAAAGAGGAAACTTCGGGGATGCTCTGTACTTGACCTTCACAGCCGCGTGATATTATCGCTGCCCTTTCGTTTCCGAATCTTTCTTTCTCTCTCTGTTAACATACACCCTTCACGCCCTTCTTTGTTTCCCTTTCAGAACCTTCCTCATATTTGATGCTTTGACTTACAGCACGGTGATCGATTCCCTCTCTTTCTCTCTCTGCGTTCTGCCATCAAAGTTCGAACCTTTTTCTGATTTGGATTGATCTCATGCCGGTATTGAGTTCTGGGGTGCTGCTGTTCCTTGACCCTCTCTCCGAGTGTGAACGAAAGTTTTTCTCTTTTTGATGATTTACTGAAGTTATGTGCTGATTTCGGTTATTCAGTCTGGGATCAGTTTTGGGATTGGTTTGGTTTGGCTATGCTGTTTTGGTGGCTTTGGAAGTTTGAACAGAGGGGTTCTTAGATCCTTTTGCACCTTCTCGGTGTTGAAAGTTTGCAGAGTATAAAATATTTGTGTTTTTTCATGTCTGTGTCTGAACGCCATTGAAATAGAGTGAGTCTCTTTAGCTTATTATTTTTTTATGTTAAGTAATCTTGTGAGGGGTTGGATCAGATGGCATGCGTCTTGTGAGTTGTGACATGAGATTTTGTAGTTAACACTTTCACAGATAAGTGTTTTTCGTTTACACGGCATCTATACTTTCCTTTTTTATAGGTTGTCTTTTTTTTAAGTCTGTGCTGGGGAATTCAGCGTTTTGTTAAGTAACATATATTCCATTCGTCAGTCGGTACTTAAACGGTTCTGGGACTCTATCTTTGAGGAAGTTTGAGGTTTGGAGTTTTTTGAGAGTAGAAGATATGTTACAGGCTCAATAAGGTTCTCAAGTTGTTGACAAATGGCTTATTCAGCCGAACCCTCATCTTCTTTGAGCTTTACATCATCTTCCCATTTATCAAATGGCTCAGTTAGTCACAACATATGCTCTTCTTACGTCTCTGATCCTGGACCTAACCTTGAGGTTGTCAGTTTGAGCAAGCTTAGCTCCAACTTGGAGCAGCTTTTGATTGAATCTGATTGTGATTACAGTGATGCTGACATCATTGTGGAAGGAATTCCAGTTAGTGTTCATCGATGTGTTCTTGCCTCTAGAAGTAAGTTTTTCCATGAATTATTCAAGAGAGAGAAGGGGTCATCAGAAAAAGAAGGGAAATTGAAGTATAACATGAGTGATTTGTTGCCTTATGGCAAGGTTGGATATGAAGCCTTCCTCATATTCCTGGGCTATGTATATACTGCTAAACTCAAGCCCTCTCCAATGGAGGTGTCTACATGTGTTGACAATGTATGTGCTCATGATGCTTGTAGACCTGCAATTAACTTTGCTGTGGAGTTGATGTATGCCTCTTCCATTTTTCAAATACCAGAGTTGGTATCCCTTTTCCAGGTATATTCTACCTCAGAAACATGCAACTTTACTTTGTTAATTTCCCAGATGATATAAGCATCCATGTACCTTAGCAAGTAATAGTGCTAGTGCCTCAATGTATAATCATCTTTCATTTCTTGATCAAATCATTAATTACTTCTAATTTTGCAGTTGTTGATTCTAAAGGAGTATGAATTGAACTCTGTAATTAATTTATCTTGGTTTGTTTAGGCACATGCCTTACTCCTAGCATCTCGTGCCTTGGGATTAAGCATAACACTTAGCTCTACAGTATCTTTCTAAATTAATGAATTCATGGACTTGTGCTCTAATGCTTGGGAAATTACTTTCAAATTAATTTCACATCTAATTACTGGCATCATTCTGTCTGTTCAGGCTTAAGAATCAAGGTACTAATTAATACTTATAATTTTGCAGCGACGTCTACTTAACTTTATAGGAAAGGCTCTTGTGGAAGATGTCATTCCAATCCTTACTGTTGCTTTCCATTGTAAATCGAGTCAACTCATCACTCAATGTATTGATAGGGTGGCCAGATCAGACCTTGACCAGATTTCAGTTGACAAAGAGCTTCCCCATGAACTCTCAGGAAAAGTTAAATTGCTCCGCCACAACCCTCAGCAAGAAGTTGAAAATGATGCCTCTGCACTGGATGCTTTGTCTCTAAAACGAATCACTAGAATACACAAGGCACTGGACTCTGATGATGTTGAGCTTGTTAAACTTCTTTTAAATGAGTCAGAGATTACTTTAGATGAAGCCCATGCTCTCCATTATGCTGCTGCCTATTGTGACCCCAAGGTTGTTTCTGAGGTACTTGGTTTGGGACTGGCTAATGTCAATCTTCGGAATTCTCGGGGCTACTCGGTGCTTCATATTGCTGCAATGCGTAGAGAGCCCTCCATCATAGTATCCCTACTCACGAAAGGGGCTTGTGCATCAGATTTGACTTTTGACGGTCAGAGTGCTGTTAGTATTTGTAGAAGGTTGACAAGGCCAAAGGATTATCATGCAAAAACAGAACAGGGAAAAGAAACAAACAAAGATCGGATATGCATCGATGTTCTTGAAAGAGAAATGCGGAGGAATCCACTTGCTGGGGATGCCTGTATCTCTTCCCATACTATGGCTGATGACCTCCACATGAAACTACTATACCTTGAAAACAGAGGTATGATGACCTCCACATGAAACTACTATGTTCATTTACTTCTTGCTTGTGTTCTATATATTGTTGTCATGGTTCCAGCATCTATGTTTAAAATGCTTTGCTTTTTGTGCCTTGGAATGGAAATTCTCCGAACTTGTGTCACTGAGTACAGGAAATAGTAAAGATATTGTTTCTCATTGTTAGATTCTTCTTTTCTTTTCTTTCTCTTACGAATAATTTTCTCCTCTGGACGTGTTGGTAATCAAGGATCTTGCTTTTCCTTTTTGAGGAACATTTTGTGTGCAAAACATCCCCTGCAAACTACATATTTATGAATTATTAGGTTTTGTGTTCTTGACTCCTTTTGTTATTGGACTTCAGGACTTACCAGTTCATTTTTACTGTTTAATTTGTATTGTAAACTATGTAATGCATAAGGACTGTTAGGTTAGGCTTTAGATAACTTAAAAGCCACGCTGACTTTATGTAATATATAGAATGTGACTGTTTAGGATTTTGAACTGAGGGGTTCTTTTTAATTCTTTGGCAAATGAAATAAGATTAGAAACAAAAGGCATGCTATTTGTTAAAGGAGTTTATGTGTGCTTTAGATTCTAATGTTTAACTGGTTTACTGTGTTTATGTGACTTTTTTTTATGCTCAAACCCTCAAAAAAGTAAATATTGCTCTCTACTGCAGTGGCATTTGCAAGACTTTTCTTCCCTTCAGAAGCCAAACTAGCCATGGACATTGCGCATGCTGAGACAACATCTGAGTTTGCTGGTCTCTCTGCATCAAACCCAAAAATTTCAAATGGCAACTTGAGGGAGGTTGATCTCAATGAAACTCCCATAGTGCAAAATAAGAGACTTCTTTCTAGAATGGAAGCCCTTATGAAGACAGGTAATTACAGTCTTTATAAAGTTAGATCTCAATTTCCTTTTGCTATTTGTTGTAATTAAGCAGTGTTTTCTTTTTCAATATATCATTTGATGTGAATCAACAAGGGAGAATTTGTTTTAGTGATGCTCTTGACATGTGTATCTGTCATTCAAATTCGTAGCCAGTTGGGTAGTGAGATCACTTCTGTTTCATGCATGTTCTATTCTGGTTGTGTACATTCTTTGTAAGCTTTCATTCATTACTCTAAATACTCAGCTTTCATTCAACAATATTTTTCTTATTCAATAATACATTTTATGATTAAAAAAATCTAGTGGCTTGTATCTGGGCATTTAATCAAGTGCAGATTTTTGGATGTTTATTTTCAATTTTGTCTGTGTGGTGATTGATGGACAAGTTTTTAAAATAACTGATAACACAAGTCCTTATATGTAGTGCTTGATTTAGAAAGGTTATATAAAGTCTACTACTTGATTTTGTTGTCACTTTTCAACCTCGTACTCCTCATCTATAAATTTATGTTGTTCTTTTAAGAGAATGAGAACATGTACAAAGACTACTGCAGAGTAAATTACTTTACCTGAATCTGAGTTTATAGAAACTGGTTTTAAAGAACTAAACAAGCTCATTTGTTTCTAACTTGGTTACAGAAATCTTATCTGTTTGTTTTTTTTGTAAATTTGTACCCAGTTGGATAATGTTTCTGATTATATGTTGTATGTTGTGGTGGTGGTGACAGTGAAAATGGGGCGGCGCTACTTCCCACACTGCTCAGATGTGCTGGACAAGTTCATGGAGGATGACCTACCTGACTTGTTTTATCTTGAAAAGGGTACTCAAGAAGAGCAGAGAATCAAAAGAACACGGTTCATAGAGCTTAAAGATGATGTCCACAAGGCCTTCAGCAAGGACAAGACCGAGTTTAGCCGCTCTGGCATTTCATCTTCATCTTCCTCATCCTCCCTCAAAGATTCTGTTGTACATTACAAAGCTAGGAAAGTGTAACAGTAAAACCATACATAGCAGTTTTTGATTTTGACATACATATTATATATAGTGCAAATTCTGAAGCTCAAGCTCATCATTCCCACCAACTCATCTGTAAAATTGTGAAACAAGGAGGTGATGTCTTGTGTAATCAACACCAGTGTTTTCAAAATAATTTCATATGCTTTATGCTCGTAGTTTTTAAAGATTCTGTTATTCTGCATTCTTTTTTAAGATTGTGTTATGTTACCACTGAAACTTCTAAAAAAAAACATAATTAATCAAAATTACGTTTAACATGTAAAAAAAGATCCAAACAAACAAAATGCAATTGTTCTCGATAATGGATGTGAATATAAAATTTGTAGAATGTCATTTAACGCACTTCAGAAAAGTTTCTTTGATACCACCATTAACATACATTTAACAACTGCGAATTGAATGGAAAAATATTTTGACTATTTAATATATTACAAAATTTTAATAGAGACCAAATTTAAAAATAACCAAAATTTATAAGGTAGGTAAAACTTAATTAGGCCTTGAGTAAATAAGCTTTTGCTAACTTAAAAAATTACAGATTAAATTATTCGAAAATATGTTGACCCAGTTCAAATTAATATTTTTTTTCCTTGTTAATAGAGTTTAATTGTTAATCAATGGTATGATATAGAATTTTGATTATTTCAATTTTCTTATAAACTGAGAAATGCCTACAGTTTATTAATCTAGTCAATAATTAAATTATAACATAAATACATATTAAAAAATAATTGTTGATAGTATTAAACACTTTATCATCCTTTCATTCTAAAAATAAATATTGTAAGAAAAATATGCTGACTGATATACATTGTTATATTAATAAAGTAATAAAAAGTGGAATTTTTTGTTGAAAAGTGTTATCAAAGTGATCCCACTCAAATTCTTAATCACTTGCACTATCATTTCAAATAATTTTTTTATTATTATTAAATCAATACTTTAGAACACTTTTAAACGGGATTAAGAAAAAAAAACACAAACAAAAGAGAAGCCAAAATAGGAAGTATCAGAAGTGAGCATTAACTAAAGCCACTATCTGCATGAAGGACCACGAGAACCATCACCACCCATGCTTCGTAGCAGAATATAAAGTGATAACTGATTAGAGAATCAACTATAAAAAGTTTAGTGAGAGGTTCTAAATAATAGTTTTAAATTAGTTCTTTTTCGTAGTACTGAAATCAATTTTTTTTTTTGTTAAAATCGCTTATTGACGCAAAAGTACTTTTCTGTATGCTATACATAAGTTATAGAATTAGCAAGTGAGTGTATAGAAAAACAAAATCTAATAGTGAGGTCAAACAAGACAGCATCAGAGACCAGTAACTAAAGCCACTATCTGCGGGAAAAACCAGCAGAAAGACACATGCCATAGACATCACTCGTAACAGGAACATTAAACAGTACCAAGTTAAATAAAGGGTACTGTGTTGTTAATGAAAAAAACAATAACTGATAATTAAAATAGTATTTTTGGTAGTCATAAAATACTTTTTAACTGCTATTGTTGAGTGGCACAGATGTACTTACCATGCGCATGGTCTAATTAAACAAACAAGGCAATTTGCAATTGCAAGTGACTCTTGTTTAGAAATGTGGTGACAGTTTCACTCACATGAGTGAGGTGGTCCAAAGGGGTGTTTGCTTTTTACAGATCAAAACATTGTAATTTAGAAATGGAAAATTTCCTTTTTGGAACCACTCTTAACATATACATCTATCCTACAACGATTTTATAGAGTAAAATAATATTATAATAAAATAATAAAGTAATAATTCTTTTGGATATTAAATGAATGCATAACAAGATTTGGAAATATAGAAACATGGCTATTTTTAACGGGAGAGTAGTGGATGTTCTAGAAACTTTTGTTTTAGTTCAATTAAAGGCTTGGTCATGAGTTACATCCCGTCACAATTTGTGAATTTTCTTTTTTTGATTGGTCGTTGTATGAGGATGATCTCATGATGTATTCATCCAAGCTGTTTGACTGTTTTTCTAGATGTCTTCCTCTATGTTAACTAGGAGAGTTATGTTTTGTCAAACTTTGAAATAAGTCTTGTGATGAAGATTATGGGTGAGTTCTTGTATAAGGGTTGAATAACCCCTAAAGTGATTCATATTTATTTATTGTTTATTGACGAAAAAAAAAATCATAATTTTAACCTTAAGGACAAAAATGTAAATTTATCAGTTTCAATTATGATTTGAAGTTTCATAAACAAAATTGTAAATTAACAATTTCATCAGTTTCAATTATGACATGAAGTTTCATAAACTTTCTCATCATTCTCACTTTCTTCACTTTTCATTGGTCCAAACAATCTTAATTTTCACCTCTTTACCTCTCAAATTCATCTTTTTCCTCTCCCTCATATCCATCATCAAATCCAAGCAAAGGCTAAAAGATTCACCGTTCACCAAATCCAACCCTTTCTTTGTCTTCATTGCTGTGCCTCTTTTCTGCTCTAGCTGTCACTGTTTTATTTCTTATATTTGTTTCGTTCGAGTTCCAAGAATGTCATTGAAGCTCTTCTTGCTTCATACTTCTCTTTCAACTCATTTCTCATTCACCAGCGTATGGCTCCCTTTGGAGAATATTCTGCCCAATGTCCAACCCCAAAGAGGCCTAAACACAAACTTGCACAACATGAGAAAAAACCACTTCCTGCATACATCTGTCATGATCCAAAAGGCCTTCGTTCACCTAAGCACAAGGTAGAGAAGGATTCAGCCAAAAGTGTGTCTTCTTCTCAACACAAAAGGGTTGGTTCTGCCTCGGAAAGATCAAATTTTAAGTCACTGGTGTCAGCAGATTCAACAAGGGTAGGACCCTTGATGGACGAAGTTGCCATTGGAGCAGTGATTGCTGTCCTCAGTGGTTACATAGGAAGATATGTGAAAGATGATCTTTTCAGGAAAACAATCCGAGAGAAGTGTAGTTCTCTCTTGGAGAAAAGAAGAAGAAAGGATTCAGGTGATGAGGTTATTGTGAACATGGAATTGGGTATGAAGAAAGTTGACAGGTTAGTAGAAAGTCAAGGAACAATGGAACAGACGAGGATGATCAAAAGGTTAAGGAAATCCATTGAGCTTTTAACCGTTGTTGCTACTTCGAATTCTAAAACTTCCAGGGACGCTTCAACTTTTGGTGTGTCAAATTCACATCTCTCAGCCTGTGCTCAACTATACCTGGCAATAGCTTACAAGCTGCAGAAAAATGATAGAGTTTCCTCCAAGCATTTACTGCAAGTGTTTTGTGATTCTCCAAGTTTAGCTCGAACCTACTTGTTTCCTGACCTTTGGGAGCATTTGTTTCTTCCCCATCTTCTCCATGTAAAAATTTGGTACAACACTGGGCTTGAGCTCTTTTCAAATGAAGCTCATGGTGAGAAGGAACAGAAAATGAAGGTGCACAACAAAGTTTACAAAGAAAAGATTGATAGTGGGACTATTCTGTTTGCTGAGTATTACAAGCAATGGCTTAAAGTTGGGGCCAGCGAGCCACCTCTTCCTAATGTCTCTTTGCCATCAAGGCCAAGTTACAGATTATCAAGAAGGTCTTCAGATTCTTTTGTTTCAAATTCCTCAATCAACCAAAACTTGTAAGTGATATGAACATCTTACATTCACCACCACAACCATCTCTGTCAGAAACAAATATGTGCAATTTGTAGTTATGAATGTGATTTTATGTTTATGGTTTTCTTCAACAGATACAAGACAGTGTTCGGCTCCAAACTAGAGAAACAACCTTCTGGTCTTGGTGACCAAACTGGAGTGTTGAGAATTACTACAGGCCAAGAGATTGATGAAAAGTTGTATGAAGATGAATTAAAAAGCAGTTCAGTTCAGGTTATCTTCCGTGCTTTCAATTCATAGATGGAAACCGTCTTATTCAAATTACAGAATTTCATTTCTGATGTAATCTCCTTACTTTTTACAGAAAGGCGATGTATTTGTTGGAAGATCAAGTCAACTTGGCAAGAATCAAGCTCAATTATGGCCGACGTCGCAGAGATTGGACTATTTTCAGTGTCTTTCATGCAGATTCATGCCAAAGGAAAGCTTCGACAACAGCAACCGTAGACCCAAGAATGCTTCAACTGTTTTTTCAAGAGACTTTGTTGGAGCTATTACAACCATAGGTTCATCAGATATTCTAAGTGACTGTGAATTCGCTATTCGTGTGATTACCAAAACGTGGTTGAACTCTCCTGGTGATCCTCTAATTGAAGAAGCACTAACACGGCCTAGTGTAGTTGAAGCTATGCTTGAGGTGTTATTTTCCTCAACAAATGATGAGATTCTTGAATTGATCATATCAATTTTAGCAGAGTTAATAGGAAGGAATGGTGCAATTAAACAAATTATACTGAACTCCGATCCTCAACTAGAAATATTTGTGAGGCTTCTAAGAAGCGCTAGTCTATTTCTAAAGGCTGCAATTCTGCTTTATCTGTCACAACCAAAGGCAAAGCAGATGCTATCTTCAGAATGGGTGCCATTAATACTTCGAGTGCTGGAATTTGGAGACAAATTGCAGACCCTCTTCACAGTACAATGCAGTCCTCAAGTGGCAGCATTTTATGTTTTGGACCAACTTCTTACTGGTTTTGATGAAGACAAGAACTTAGAAAATGCCAGGCAAGTTCTTTCACTTGGGGGATTGACCCTGCTAATGACAAGGATCGAAGGAGAGGTCCACGAGAGAAACAATGCTGCTATGATAATTTCATGTTGCATTCGCGCCGAAGGAAGCTGTAGAAATTTCTTAGCTGACAACATAAACAAGACTTCATTACTTGAACTCATTGTTGTTGGGAGTAAACAAAATTCCAGTGGCTATGCCTTGTCTGTGCTAGCCGAGTTGCTCTACCTTGATAGGTATGCGCTTGTCACTTACCTTTCTACATTTTCTTTTTCTTGGTCTGAAATGTTAAGAGGACTTAAATTTCATACCAGAGGAACGAAGACTTTAAATTTCTTAAAAGGGCTAAAAGATGGATGGGGTGGCATAAACGTAATGCACGTTTTCTTCATTTACCTTGAGAAGGCTCCACCTGAAGAACGCCCTATAGTTGCAGTAATATTGTTGCTGCTTGATCTTATGGTAATTCTTTTTCATTCAACTTACTTTATGGAAATATTGGTTATGGACAATGGTCTAAGTTCTGTGAATTTCATTATTTTCTAGAAGGTAACTTGTAGCTTCTCTATGATTCTATATTAAATTGATTTACCTGTCTTGAAGAGTTCACAAATGCAATAGCAGTTGTGTTGCAGGAAGATCCTTTCCAGGGAAGCTTATATAGATCAGAAGCAATCCAGGCACTTGTAGCAGCTTTGAATTGTCAAACATGTAATGATAGAGTACAACAGCAATCAGCCCGAGCTCTATACCTGTTAGGAGGTCACTTTTCTCATTCAGGGGAATCATTAATGGAAAAATCTCTTTTACAAAAAGCAGGTTTCAGAGAAATTTGCTTTGAAGCCTCATATCCAGCCACGGATAATGTTGTTTATGATTCAATTCACCAGGTAAACTTTGGTTAAAAGACTGTAGTTTAATTAGGATTCACTAACAGTGTATATATATGGTAGGATCTTGACTCAGTAATCACTTTAAAAGTCTTATCTACTATGATTTCTAATTGAACAACAGCATAAAAATCTTCACACAAGTAAAAACTACAATCATGCATTATTGTTTGTCTTTGCTCCATATATGAGAGCTTGCTTCTAGTACTTACTGTTTCTGTTTTGAGCTCATCAAAATTCTTGATTGGTTATGTCACTTGTTAGAATGTGGAGGAGGAGGAAGCAGAAAGTTGGCAAAAAAGAAAAGCCAGTGTCTTGTTCAAAAATGGAAATAAGAATTTATTATCAGCACTTGCAGATACCATAGCCAATGGAATCCCTTGTTTAGCACGAGCAAGCCTGATAACCATTTCATGGATGAGCAGCTACCTCAATTTAATTGAAGATACAATGTTGCCACCAATGGCTTTCTCAATCTTAAGACAACAATTACTACAATCCTTGAATTATGATAAAGATGTTGAGGAAAGAGTGCTAGCATCATATTCATTGCTATATCTTGTCAAATATTCAGGTATATATGAAAACTTTTACCTTCTCCTAAGCTATACCAAACTCTCCTTTTCTCCCACACTTTATCTTTTTCATCATGGTGTCTTCCATGAAAATAAATGTACATTAATCGATAAATTTTGAATTACATGGTACTGGTGTAAAACACTTTTTATACTGTTCATAAAAATATAGCTGCATAACAGGTTCTTATTGTAAAGTTTAATGTCCTTTTTTGAATTTTGTTCATTTTCATTTGTCCTTGCTATCAGGATGTGTCTCCGCCGTACCATCTTTGGACAAAGACTCACTCACACATCTCAGAAATCTCTCCCTAGTGACTTGGACGGCCAACGAGCTCATCGCAATCTTCTCAAAAAGAAGCTTGAAATTGAGACAATGATTAGCAAGAAGCTTCATTTTGTTGAATCTTCCAATGTTCTTTCTTTTTGATAATATAAGTGAGATTGTACTCATCCTTGTCTTGTATAGTTGATTAGCTTGAAAGGGAATATATTTGTACTAAAGGAAACGTAATATCTGCTTTATTCAAGATAACTTATGATTTCACTTTCTCAAAAGCTTGTCTAGCCAAATGTACTACTGAAAAAATAAGGGAACACAAGAGTGTCTAAAAGTGACTTTAGTTTAGTGCATTTAGGATATGTTTGGACAACTTTCTCCATAAATACTTCTGGAAGAGAAAAAAGAGAAGATAAAATGAAATAAGTTTTTAGATCAGTTACTAAGAAGTGAATTTTAAGTGTTGATGTGAGATCTTCAAATATAAGTTAAAATCTCTTTAAAAGTGTTGAAACATGCAACTTGGCATAGATAACAAAATTTGTACTAATGGCACATTGTCCTGTATTCACCCCCTCACGTGGTTAACAGAGGAAATAGAAGACAAAAGATTGAACTTCAATTTTTATTTTATGTGTTTACACATGGATAACAAGTTATCTCTTACTCAGTTCTTCATGTGCAACTGTTTGTTCCAGACTGCAACATGCTGAGCATCCATCTCTTCTCATAAACAGAATCTGTTGAATAAAATAAAATCTTCATTTCTTGTCAAGAATAGCAGACAAACTGCATCAAATAATTTGACACATAATTGGATCATTCATTATAAGAAACCAATTTGGAGGGAACAGTTCTTTAATTTTTTCGTAAGCTCCAACCTGAAAAATTGGCCTTCTAACATGACATGACCATTTGAAATTGTATCAAAACCTACATGTAATTATTGATAATGCACTTGTTGGAAATGAAATTTCAATTATCATTGAAAAAAACCATCTTCAATAGAAGCATTTGAGAACATCTACATCTAACTTTCAACCAAAGCTATATAGACCAAATAATTATTCTCTTTCACTTGAGTGATATATTTGAGTGGAAACAACTAACATGGTGTGCACTTGTACATTTGTCATCCATCATTATTTAATTATGATGCCCCCACAAGGATGACAAATATTACTTCATTACAAAGGACTCACAATCAACAACTTAGTGTTATCTTCCCCTTCTCCTAAAGCATAAAAATAAAGAGTGAATTCAAATATAAATAATAAAAAATAAACTTTAAAATTAACTCAATCTTATAAAATTGATTTTTCTTATTAGACAAGCTCTCCAAAATAAAATCACGTGGGATCTCCAACACACCCTCACGCCGAGACTACGAACTCATGCGTGGAGATATATGTTATGGGTGGTCCGATAACAGCCCAATAGGGGTGACCTGATAAACCCAACAAATATTCGTTAGGATAGACTCGAAATGACTCTGATACCATGTTAAGAAGTAGACTTTAAGCCTAATTCAATCTCATGAAACCGGCTCAATGAGGTGAGGTTTGCATCCACTTATATACTATGAAAGACTCTAATTTCTAGTCGATGTGAGATCTCCAACAGTTTATACTATAACTTATGATAACTAACCAAACATGTCATTAATTTGTTGACTATGTAGTAATATAAAGAAGTGAACTTTCAACCTTATAAAATTGAATAATAAAATGAGATTTACACTCTTTTATATACTATATTTATAATTAATATAATATCTCCAAATAACATTGATGACATGTAAATTGGTATGATATATCCTTGAAGGTCTCAAGCATGATTCAATTGGGGGACCCCAATGCATTTAGGCAAGTGTGTTGATTGGACCAAAAGACATTGCATAAATAAATGTTACATATATGTGACTTGTGTTGATTTTGCTATAAGTTGGCAGCCATTATGATAATGGGCAGGGCCCCAAAACGTTTCTTGCATTGTCCTCTAATGCATATGGGAGAAACCCATTCCTACTAAAAACAGCATCACTGCAAAAGAAGATAGCAATCCAAGCCACACCATTAGAGGAAGTGCATCAACAATATCCATGGTCCCCTTTCTTCCCTCCTCCCACTGTTCACGTCATCACGTGCACTCTTTATTGCACTTTTTTTGTATGCAATGTTCGAATAATAATGTTACGTGAAACCTTGGACTATATATCAACCACACTTCAAGATCACCTCAAGAACATGCTATCTAAGAGAATATAAAGGAGGGACCACAAATTGCATATGGTTAAGACAAATCTTGAAAAAATAATTGTGAATTGCTGAGTTTAAACTCGTGTAAGATTCCTTTTGGAATCGCGTAATGTAGCCGTTTGAATCATTAAAAACCATTGCCTGTTGTTGAAATGGTCGAAGGTTAACATGAATGAATTTGTTTATTATGTGTTTTTTGAGAGCTTAAAAAGTTTCCGTGACTATTAAGATAACTATTGAAAAACTCGTCATATAAGAGAATTTCACAACAAGTGTTAGGGAATTAATGAACTTCGTTTGGAAAGTTGTGGATATGGTATCACTTGCTTCCCACCGAGAGAGGGAACCACCTTAATCATGAAGAGAGCCAAAGAAGAGGTGGATTCATGGTCCCCTTACTTTATATATTTTTAAAAAAACAAAATCATTATTTTGATTTATGTACTGGTATGACCGATCAATACGCTGACGTGGTTCAGTCTCCCTGACCGAGCTGACCGAGACACCCACGGACGACCTGGTCAACCGACATATATAATCATTAACACTCAAATCAAGGTCAGTGAAGTTAAATTACCATTAAGAATTAGGTAATGCAACCATAAGTGTGAAACTATTTCACTAATCAAACCCAATAAAGTAAGTTCATTAAAATAATATAAATAACACACATTCCAAGGAACAAAGGTACGTCATTATTACTGTACACAAACCCGAGTGTCGAACACCTTTTTACTGACTTAGCGTCGAAATGTCTTTTACAGTAACTTCTCCATTTGGCATTTAACCGAGACTGAGAGTCGAAAGAGTAACACGAAGACGAGAAGAATCCCAACGAAACCCTAACAACCTGCCCAAAGAAGGAGAAAAACGAAGATTTCAATAGTTCTCTAGGTCTCATCTCCCTAACAGAAACAATTTATAACAAAAAAGTTAATTAAAATATTTTCTAAACAAAAAAAACTTATTATGTTATTTTTAATGTGTATTTAGTTAGAAGGTTATTATTTTAAAGTTTATAGTTGATTTATTTAAGCAAACAATAATACAATTGTATTATGATGTTTTAAAATTACATCGATCGTAATGAATTTTAAGCTTGTTTACCTACACGTGTCTTGTATATATTAAAAGCACACCCTCAATTACTCTATTTTAACATGTTATCTCTTATCAAGGTCAAATACGTGGATCACAAAATTATGAATATTTCATTCTCAAATGAAACTTACATTAATTTTAAACAATAGCAGATTAAAGAGACTAATTTTAGGGTAATTTTAAACAATAGCAGATTAAAGAGACTAATTTTAGGGTGGACCACTTTCTTATTTATCACCGCAACACGTATACTTTTCTTTTGGGTAAGATAATTTACTATTTATGAATCTGTGGAGATTTAAGGAAATGATTTACGAAGTGGACTTGTGGGAATTGTTTAATAAAATACTTATTTATTTTTACATTCAATATTTGAATTTTTTACAATTATTATTAAAAATTAATATTATAAAAGAATATTTGTATTTTCTCAACTAATTCTTTTAATAAAAATATTTATAGTTTAAAAGATATACCTAAAGATAATTTATTAAAAACAGGCTACGCACTTTCATAAATAATCACATATATCAATAATTTTTTTACTATATTTAGTTAAACAAAACCAACTCACATTCCATTAATTTTTCAAAATTACTACAAATTAATCCTCCACACATGCCTAATGAAACAAAACATTTCCTTAAAACTTCACTTTGTTTTTTCCTTTCCATATTTAAGATACTTTGTGTCCTCTCTTACCACCAAGAACCATTTTTACTTTTTCTTTTTTCTTCTTTTCTTCTTTAGATAAGTCAGTTCTTCCCAAGAAAAAGGGTTTTGGAAGGAATAGATGATAGGTTCAATTAATTGCTCAGAATAAAGAAGTTTTCCAAAATAACTAAGGTTATATATATAAAAAAAAATTGTACTATAAATTGAATTAAAGTATTTTTACTCTGACCCATTCATCTTTTAGCCTAAATGGATTTAAGTTGAATGTACTAGTATACTTATGAATAAATTCACTTTATAAAACAATAATTATATAAAATAAACATAAAAAAATTTTGCTTATAAAATATCAGTATTATAATGCATATTTATTTATATTGAAATTAAAGGTAATTTTATTGATATGACAAAAATTTTAAAATAGATTTTTTATGTTCTAAAGTGGACCAAAATGATATGTTGGCCCAATATAAAGTTGAACCATATAAAAACTTGATATCCATTTAAATTTTTTTTTGAACAGTCTATTTAAAAGTCCTTGAAAAATAGTTGGAAATGAAAAAGAGAAAATTAGAAAGAAATGACAAAATATTCATATATAAAACGCCTAAAATTATAAATTTAAGATAAATCTAACGCTTAATAGGTGTGGTCCTCTGGTTCACTTATAAACAAATAAGAAAATGTTTTAAAAAAAAGGTGAAATAAAATATTAATACAAATAAGAAAATATTGTATAAATGATTTTTTTTTCTTTTAAATTTAAAGAATAAATCAATTTTATAAGTTCTACATAGCTCAGCTTGTCTAGTCCATTTTTAACCTTAATTTTATGAGATGAAATGTTTTTCAAGATAATATAATACAATAAATTGTCAGTTTAAAAGAAACTTTCAATTATAAACAATATACAAGTTTTAGCATGAACATTAAATAAAGTAAAATATTTATCTTAAAATATTAAAAACTATAAAATACAGTTTCCCTAATTAACCTTTTAAAAAAATACAGTAAAAGATAAGAAAGAAACTAGGTCATAGATAAAAACTTAGTGCGTGACATTCACCACTGCAACAAAGTGATAAAATTACAATCACATGTATCCAAACATATGACAAATTTCCAGGAATTGTACTTAAATTACGAAGTTTTCCATTTAAAATCTGTAAAAAAAATATATATTTTTCAGAAAAAAATAAAATAAACAACAGATGTTAAACTAAGTCAATAGGTAAACCAAAAACAATAATTTTCCGTTTTATAATGGAAAATGATAAAATATTTATTATTATCAACATTTTATAACTTTTTATAGTATTGATATATTTGTGAATAAAATTAAAATCAATTATTAAGTCACTAACTAATTTATTATAAATATTTTATAAAATTTGTACAAGGTGTATTATATATAACTAGTTATTATTTTTTTATTAGTTTATTAGTATGTTGTTATTGTAAATGGTTTTCACTTTTATATAAAATTAATATGTATTTAATATTATTTTATTATAAGAAAAATATTAAATAAAAATAAACAAATAATTATTTAATTAATATATTGGTTAAATTAAATATTATTTTGAAAATTAATAATATATTGATATCTTGTTATTTAATATATTGTTATCAAGATTTAATATCTAAAATATATATTTTTTTATTTTCATAGTTAACTATCAAAGATTTTAACAAATAGTATTTTTTTACTGATCATAAATTACAAAATGCCATTACAAGATTTCACATTTTTTTCTTCTTAATGAATTTAAAGGTCTTCATTATAGAAATCATATTTGAGATCATAAATCTAAGTTAGGTCCTTATAAAACTCTTACAAGACAATAAATTTAAGACTTTAGGTTTAAAATAAAACGCTAAATCATAAAAATAAAACATTGTTTTTTTTTTTTTACATTAGAAAAAACTTCTGTTTTAGGTAAATATTTTTATATTGAAGTGTAAATAACATATCATTAAATATGAGATATTTTTTAAAACCTTCTATTGAAAAAAAGTAAATATAAAATTTAGAAATAATGTTATACAATAGGATTGAAAAAAGTATATTAAAATTGTATATTACTCCTATAAAAAAAAAGTATTGCCAATATCTCAAAGACAAAACATAACAAAAGTAAATTCTCATCACTTAAATTTTATTTTACGAATAATAATATTTTCACATGTTTATACAATAATTTATAAAGTTAAATATTTGATCTCATCCACTCCTTTTTACAATTCTTTTTACTCAATTCAATTTGTAATACAACTATATAAACGTTCCGTATCTTAATATAATCGAGTTAAAAATAATTTATATATTTTTTTCTTTAACTTATCAAATTATTTTTTAAGAATAACACTATAATAGAGCTTTAACTTCAAAAACAGATAATATCTCTCAATCCAAATATTTTTCTACAAATTAATTTATGATATTTTATATTATTTTATCATTTTCAAACCTATTAAAAGATTAACAACCTTTAAAATTGATCTCTATAAAAATGCTAGTTAGTTAAGGTACATATCATATTATTTACTATTTCTGCAATCAATCATTTGAAAATTATCTATTTTCATTTGTACTTATATATTTTATATTTCCAATCATCTATCAGTACTTCTTTTACCTTATTTTATTTATATCACTAAGTTAATATTTTTAAAACACTAAAACTACCTTGTAAATTATATACAGTATATATTTACTAGTAATGAAAGAGATACCTATATTTGGTATTATGCATATTTTTTTAGTCTACTTTTAAAAGAACTAACCTCAATGACAAGTATTATTATAAGAAGTATTACGTTAATCATGCCATGTATTAACATCTCTTAACCATATTTTATTTTAAATTAAAAAAGCTTAAACTACAAACATGGTCACTCACACCCAAAAAACACTGTTTTTCAACAATTTTGTTCACCACAAGATCAGTCTCCTTAATGGACCATTCATCATACAATTAAATTTAAATTTTAAAAAAATAATAATATAAAGATATACAAGACATGTAATGTGGTGGAACTAAAATAATAAATTGAAATTTGGGGATAAAAATACCTAAAAAGAGTTTTGAGGTAGCATAACAATAAAGTGTATATTACAACTAATTGAGAAATTATAATATTACCATAAACAACCAAAAAAGATGGTGATGATTCTTGCTCAATCCTATAGTAAAAGTTTAAATTTTAATTATAATGAACAAAGAACACTTAAAATAATTAAATATCTAAACTCTACCTTTTAATAATTAATATAAAAAATAAATGTTTTTATTTGGGTCAACTGTTGTTGTTACTTGAAGTGTCAGCCTAGTTGAGATGTCAAGTTGCGATGTCTAACATAAAAACTGTTATAAAAAAATTATTTTTTCAAACTGGTGTAATTTCACTTTGATTCTTTTTAAATAGAGAGTTATTCTCTAATTTTAAAATTAAATTAATTATCACTACAAGAAAATGATGAAATAAAAATTAATTTTAGAAAAAAATAATAATTTAATTGCTATAGTGACTAAATTAAAAACTATTTTAGAAACTAAAATATTATTGGTTTCTAAATTAGTTTTTAATATTGATAAATAATTTTTAAATTGGTATACCAAAATTTTAACAATCAAAATTAATCTCTATTTAATTATTATACTTACCAAATATTGTATTTAAAATTTATGATATTTTAATTAAATTTTTATTTTACGTATATATTTTTTGATAATTTTTGTTCAAAAAAACAATGTAATGTATACAACTTATGTGAAATTTAGAAAAATAGTATAGATATTAACAATTTCAGTAAAATTAAATCGTATTTGATATGTATGATTTATCTAATTTTAAAATAAAATAAAAATCTGATAATTTACAGAAAATTGAATTAAAATTACACGACTTTCAAAAAGAAAACGCAGATGGGAAAAGAGAAAAGGGTAACGTGGTTAAAGCGTTTCCGTAACATGCGCAACTTTGGCCTTGGTTTTTGGCTCTGTTACACATTAGCCATTCCCTCTGCAACTGCAACATCGTATCTCATTTGTCCTCTTCGCCTTCTTCTTATTCCCTCACTTTTCCCTTCTCTTTTTCTGTACTCTCTCTCTCTCCTTCTACCAACTTTTCTTGTCCCTTCTTCTCTATTCCCAACACTTCACTCTTTCTTTCTTTCCCATCTTTCTCAAATACTCTTCTTTCGCTCAAGCTCCCTCCTTATTCACCTTTCATCACACCCCCATCGATTCTCAACTCCCTATTTGGTTTATTCAAGGTGCTTCATTGTCTCGTCTTTCTTTTGCTTTTCAAATTTCTGGGTCGTTACAGGAATAGGCTATGATGATGTTTCTCACATGTGTGCCATTTGTTTTGGCGTTATTTGTGGTGCCTGTTTTCTCATTTCTTCCTTTTATCCTTTGAAAGTATCGCCGTGACTAATACTCAGAATTCATTTTTTAGCATCACAATTTCATAGCTGATTCCCGTCATTTTTTTTCTTCTTTTGTAGATATTCATTGTTGCTTTTATCGTTATTCCTTTCATCAGTCGAGTCAGATTGTGGGGTCCTTCAAAATTGGATCCTGACCTTCGAATTTGTTGGCCTGGTTTCTCCACATCGGTAATGATCAATTTTGTAAGTGATGCTGTAATCTGAGTTTTTAATGGAAGTGTTGTCGAAGTTCTCAACCGGCACAATGAATTCAGTAACCAGCAAATGTATGATTTTACTTGTTACTGTTTTAATTTTTAGAGCACTGTTGTTTCCATCCTTCCCTGGCTTTGACAGGATTGAATGGAGCAACTTTGTATATATCCGCACTCCATTTTTGAATTTCGATTTTGGAATTCGGCAAGATAAGTTTTTGGTGGTTCCCCAGATTGTGTGGGGATTAAACAACCAGAAGATTGCATTTGCAAGGGCCTCTCTTACTGCCAGAATGCTGAACAGAACATTGTTGATGCCAAGCCTTAGTGCCTCATTGTTTTACAAAGAAGTTGACCTCTTGCAACCTATTTCCTTTGACAAGGTTTTCCAATTTGATAAGTTTAATACCCTTTGCAATGGTTTTGTCCGGTTGGGACGCTATTCAGATGTCTCGAATAGAACAGAAGTGCTGGAAATGGAAAAGGGAAGTGGTAGGAGGTGGACAGTGGAGAGAGATTTGTCACAATTGAAGGAGCATGGTAAGGGCTCTTTAGATGATCACGAGGTAATTCGGATTGTAGGGAAGAACCCTTTCTTGTGGCATGATCATTGGCCT
>Ga0123342_1002268_pt1 | contig 32009 bp, 13 predicted proteins | sample Turbeawhitnodule_FD_89960 | JGI IMG/M metagenome (GOLD analysis project Ga0123342, IMG submission 89960) | Root nodule microbial communities of legume samples collected from Mexico - Turtle bean Mexico white nodule | ecosystem: Host-associated > Plants > Roots > Nodule | place: Mexico: Nepantla... | reverse complement strand
ATATATATATATATATATATATATATATATATATATATATATATATATATATATATATATATATATATATATATATATTTTGGTATGTCCAATATTGTTTCACATAGTTCAGAGTCAAAGTGAATGACAGTTTATATATTTCTTCCTCTCCAACCCACCAAAACGTCATTTAAGAACAAAACCGTGACGGAACACTCAACTTTATTTCAAATACAAACAATATATGTAATATTTGAAAAATATGTCCCCACCTTGATGCATAGTTTAGCATTCTACTCTTAGAGCAAGTTGACATGCAACTAGAAATGGAGATGAATGAAGAGACCATCACCCACATATGTAACTTAGACGCGTTGAAAGCACTAAGAAGAACATTATCAATGTTGAAATTTGATGCTTTTTCCATGCACTCCTGCCACTTTTTTTTGCACTATTAAGCTTCCCCCCACTTCACATGAAGAGATAACAACACTTCCATTTTTTGTAATATTTTCCTTTCTCTGAACATAAATGGCAGCCAGCTAGCACCACAACATAACACAACCATGAACAAACCCACTTTGCTTCCTTTTCACCTTATTTCACCCAAATCCAGCAAGTGTCATGGAATCATGATTAGTTCACAATACATGCATGGAACCTTTACTTATAAGCTTAATTAACATTTTTCATTTCAATTATTATTCTTCCATGTTAGAGACCTAGAAAATTATAATATAAAACTAAAATAAATACATTGTGTTTTTATGTGTTCATCTAGCTAATTGTTTATTTTTAAAAAAGTTTTTTTTTTTTTGTTTATTTTGATAAGAAAAATTATATCTACTTCTTAAATAAGTAAGTGTTTCAAAATGTATTTATTAAAAAACACTTATTTTAAGTTTAAATAAAGTAGTTCAACTAATCTAATAATCTTCACAATTAGTTAAGTTTATTCATTTTTTTTATATAAACAAAATAAAAATTAATTATTGTTAATTATATTTTTCATTCATATACTATAACATGAAATTGATTTCCATTTTTAGTTCAAATTTAAAATCATTTAATTACTTGTAGTATGAATATATATATTAAAATAAGTCATTTTAAGAATGAAATGATTGTTAATTTTTTTCAAAGAGTGTTAGGTATAGGAACACAAAACATATTTAACCATACAAATCCATATTTAACCCTTATTAAAATGATGCTTAGATTTGGACATATATGTGCTTACATTTAAATTTAGTATTTTTTTTCTTTTTTGAGTTTAAAAAGAGTATTTAATATTTAATGTTTCTTCTTGACAAAAATTATCAAAAGCTTATATCTTTTTATTACTTTTCCATTATTAAATTAAAAAGGAGTTTTAAGCTAGTTTTCTTCTTACATGAACAATCTTGAGTTAAACCTTTGAAAGCTTATGCAGTCTTAGGAGTTTCAGTCAACAAAAAATTACTTGTCATGTTTATAGTAAAACATAGAGTAAATTTCGTTGGTAACTTCCATTTTAAAACGAAACTTATTTAGCTATTTTAAAATATTAATATTCAGCTTAGGTAATTAAATAATATCTCTATATTAAACTGAATGAGTAATTTTGCATTACTTTTGACCAAAACTTTAATGCACAATGATAATTTAAAGATAAATTCAATAATTATCTAATTGTTGTCACTTTAATTCTCTAGCTTTTTCTTATTGTACTTTATTCTTTTTTTAATCTTTATAAAGCTATAATTGATTTTTGTGGCGTTGAGAAAATCCACAATTGCAACAATTGAAATAAAAAAACTATCAGAATTAATTGTTGACAATCACTACAATAAAAGAAGTCAAATTAAAACAAAAGAAGAGATAAAAGACCAAAATAAAATAAGAAAAGATTGAAAAATAAATCAAAAGAAAGTCATAAAGTTCTCATGTTTTAAGAAGTCATCTAGAGAAATTAAAATAACATGTATTCATTTTGTCTCTCATTCTCAATTTCTCTATTATTTTTTTTCAGGTCACTTAATATAATATATAAATATTAAATAGAATTAACAAATATTAATGAAAAAAAAAGATACAAATCTTTTTAATCTAACCTAAATAAGATATATATGTATTGATCTAAATATATCTTCATAGTTGTGAGTTTCAAAATGTTTCAAAGATTTTCACTCTCTTGCAGAGTTCTAGGTTATAGACTTGTAAGATTCCACTCACCAAAGTTGAAATTTCTTAAACAAAGGATCAAAATGCATCAAATATAATTTATTTATTTTGCATTATTTTATAGTTTTTTAAAAATAATATCAATTATTTTATTTCATACTTCTTTCCTATCTCTAACTGTCTCTTTTTATTTTACAAATTCTCATGAAAAAAATTGTATAAATAATTTTTTTCAGATAAAAAAACATAGTTCAAAAGTATAAGATAAATCACTACACATATACTCTTTTTCCTTTTCAATTTGCTTTTATATCTACTCATTTTCAATCATTTGCATCTGCATGCCCTGATATAATTATATTAATCATGTTGAATATTTGTGTGAGAGCATTTGAATATTTTAAGAATACAAATAATTACATTCTCCCTAAAAACACATTTATTAAAAATATCTTAAAAAATATTAAGCCTATGCGTGCACGTCAAGCATATAATTATCTCTTTCTACTATTTTTCATAATTTAAAACTTAATAAAATGAAATAATTTAATAAATTCTTCAAAACAAATGACATGTTTAAAAATAAATAAAAAATTATTATAAAAATCATTAAATAAAAATTAATTTTAAAAGCTAAAATAATTAGTCACTATATTAATAAAATTAGAAACAATTTTATAAACTAAAAAAACTATTGATATCTAAAATAATTTTTATTATCAATAAAAAAAATTATAAAATAGTTTCTAAATTGATATCTAATGATTAGTTACAAAATTTTAACTCCTAATTACCAATTTAGAAATAATTTTATAATTTTTTATTTACAATATAAATTACTTTAAATATAAAAAAAAATCTAAAATTTTATCTAATTTAAAAAATATAGTGATTAATTATTTTTTATTTCTATATTTGATTTTTATTTAATAATTTTGTTTTAGTTAATAGAATATTCTTACAGTATTAATAGTTTCACTCTTGTCAAATCTTGAGTGTTTTTTGCCTTCAAAATTTCGAATCTTAATTTATTTACTCTTATAATTTTATTTGTGAACACTGATTACCAATAATTAGTGGTAACATGTATAGAATTCCAAAAAACCCATACTGCAAAAATGAAAGGATGTTATTATTTTAATACAATTACATTACAATTTTCAATATTATTATTTTAATATTTTTTATATTATTTAATTATAAATTTACTTTATTTATATATATTTATATCTAAATCAATCACCTGAATAAAGTTATATCAAACTATCATTTCTCTTCTTTTATTTTGTAAGAGATTAGGCCATGAACAGAAACTTAAATATGTGTGGAATAGTAAGGAGGGTGCCAGCTTTTCCCAACTATACAAAGCTTCATTTTCTTTTTCTCTTCTTGCTGGTCCACATTACAACTAAGTTCAATCCTCTCACCAAGTATTGTGTGTGTATATATACCTTGTTGTTTCATCAAGATGCTGAACAAACCCCTTTTGAATTCTTTGAAGACTGTGATCATGGCTAATTTTCTGACACTGCTTTTTGCTGTGGAAATGATAGTGGTGAGTGGTTTCAGTTTGGGAGCAAGTGGCTTGAACATGAACTACTACTTGTTCAGTTGCCCTTTGGCTGAACTTATTGTTAAGAGCACACTCAACAGAGCTCTGCAAGATGATCCCACCCTAGCAGCAGGGCTTGTTAGAATGCACTTCCATGACTGTTTCATAGAGGTTATCATTTTCTTTTCACTTCCTCTTTGTATACAAAAATCACTCCCTCACTCACCAGCAATTATAATATAGTCTCAAACTACACATTAGTCTTAAATAATCTTCATGTGATAATACCTAGATTTTATTAACTCTTTCTTACAAACTGATAATTCAGTTATGTGTTACATGAAGATTAACTAGATGCAACAAAGTGGTCAAAGAGATGGTCAGAGATGAAATATAAGAATTGGCATTTGGTTCTTCACTTAGCAGTTTAAACTTCTGAAATGTTGATTCATGACACAATATTAGAGTCTGTGAGATGGCGATGTCTACCATTCTTCTAATGAAAGAAAAATGTTTCTCATTATAGCATAGAGCAGTTGAAGGATTACTTCAAGTTCAAGGCTCTTATGTGAGAGCTTATGTTAAAGATGCAATTTTTAAATTCATTCATGTGTTTTTGTACATGGTTTTGATCAATGATTGTTGCTTCATCCCAAAGAAAGAGGAGTGGAGAGAAATATGATTAAAGTAGTAATTCAAAAAGCTAAGATACTTATGAAAACACATACATGTACATTAAAACGAACTTTTGTTTGTATTCCTAAGTTCAAGATGCATGTCTGTCTTTCAAAGACAAACTCATTTAGTTGCATCCATTTTCTAAATTAAAAACTACACATTAACTTACCTTATAACTATTATTCATGAATATGAGTCATACCTCAAAAGGGTTTGTTTTTGTCTACTAGGGATGTGATGGCTCAGTTCTGATCGACTCCACTAAGGACAACACAGCAGAAAAAGATTCACCAGCAAATTTGAGCTTGAGGGGCTATGAAGTAATAGATGATATCAAGGAAGAGCTTGAAAAACAATGCCCAGGAGTGGTTTCATGTGCTGACATTCTTGCTATGGCTGCTAGAGATGCAGTTTTCTTCGTAAGATGAAACTACCCCACATTTCATTTTGTGTCCCTGATCTTCCATTTTCTTTCTGGGTCGAGTTTAATTTTGATACATTGTGGTACAGATAAAACATGTTTGGTTGTGTGTTAAACAAGTTATTGTGAAAAAAAGCAGAAAAAAATAAGAAGTAGAAAACTGCTTATTTATTACTGCTAAAGTTAGTACTTTTTTTTCATTTAACAATTCATAATAAGATAAAACATTTTAGAGCATATATTGTAACAAAATTCTTAATTGTGCAGGCAGGGGGTCCTGTGTATGACATACCAAAAGGTAGGAAGGATGGAACAAGGTCCAAAATTGAGGATACTTTCAATCTTCCTGCACCCATTTTCAATGCTTCTCAGCTCATTAAGATGTTTGGGCAACGTGGGTTTTCTGCAAAAGACATGGTGGCTCTCTCAGGTAATATAGTATGAAAAAATGTTGTAAAAAAAATATCACTTTCACAACTGCACACTAAAAATATCAGTTTATAACTGTGATGTTGAACAATAGAATTTTAAATTAATATTCTCTTTTCAGTTGTAATCTCTTTCTAGTTGTAATCTGTGCAATGTGTGTTGAGTATGAAGCCATGACCAATTGGGTTGGGCTGACTAGACACATGTTTAGTGAGTGAGCTTAATTATTATGTCCCTTTATTATCTCTATTTATCTCTATTTAAAGAGATCATTGTACTTGTAATTGGTGTGCAATAGGATATAATGTAAACCTAATAGTTGTCCGGGTGTATGTAGGTTGCAGTTGACGACCGAACCACGTTAAATCTTGTGCCGTTTATTTTTCTGCAGTTGATTCGTGATTATGTATGTTGTTTCCGCGTGCGTTTTTCCCATCAATGTGAACTCTCTTTCTAGTTGTAATCTGTGCAATGTGAACATTTTAGGATTCTATGATTGCTAATGTCTATTGTATGCATGTGTTCTCTTTGATACTTTTACTGTGTGTTCAATAATTTGAAGAGAATATTGACCTAACCCTACAAGCCATGTGTTAAATACAAGATTCTGACTCATTTTCCTTTTCCAAATTAGTAAGCACTAATTAAAGTTTGAGACATGGTTAATGGTTTGTTAAGTGTCAATCAAAGTGGTTTATGATTGTGCAGGAGCTCACACATTAGGAGTGGCAAGGTGTTCTTCATTCAAGCAGAGACTTACCCCATTGGATCCATCTTTGGACTCACAATTTGCAAAGACACTCTCCAAGACATGCAGTGGTGGTGACACTGCAGAGCAGCCCTTTGACTCCACCAGGAACGATTTCGACAACCTATACTTCAACGCTCTGGTCTCAAACAACGGTGTTCTCACATCAGACCAAACGTTGTACACCACCCCACAAACCAGAAACCTTGTAAACTCTTATGCAATGAACCAAGCCTTGTTTTTCTTGGATTTTCTACAGGCAATGGTGAAGATGAGCACGCTCGATGTGAAAGAAGGGTCCAGAGGGGAAGTACGAAGAAATTGCCATAAAATAAACTGAACTGGGAAAAGGGTGTGATGTTCAATTGATTTGGGAAACTCTACAGAGTTGTCATTCATTGGTGAAACCACATGCTTTGTCTGTCTTAATCATAAATAACATGTTTGGTTTGCTCTTTATTATGATTGTTTCCATTAAGAAGATCATTTATTTGTATTACTATTATTATTGTGTAATATTCAAAGGAAAAGTAGGTTATAAATAGTTGAAGTGAAAACTTATTAGTATTATACCATTCATATTCTCTATTCGTTTTCGCATTGAAAAAATAAAGAAAATAACTCAATTTAAATACTTAAAGATACTGAGACCAAAAATTCTGATTTTGTAAGAGACAAAAATCAAAATTATAATTATTTGTTTCTTCAAGAGTTCATTTACTTCGGATATCAGAAACATAAAAGAAAGTTACATATAAAATGAAGTTTAAAATTAATCTGATATTATCTCATCTTATCTTACTCTTTTTCCTTTCATTATTATATTTCTCTTTTTTAATTTTATATTAGTAATAAATAAAAACGACATTCTTATATAAAGGAGAAAAAAAAATTAAAAAAAATTATTTTTTTAAGATTTGTTATTGGAGTTTCTCATCTTATTCTTACTCTTTTTCTTTTTATTATTATATTTTATTTTTCAGTTTTATATTAGTAATAAATAAAAACAGCATTCTTATATAGAGGAGAAAAAAAATAAAAATAAAAATAGTTTTTTAAGATTTGTTATTGGAGTTTCTCATCTTATTCTTCTCTTCTTTTTTCTTTTCATTATTATGTTCATCTATTTTAGTTTTATATTAATAACAAATAAAAATTAGTAATTTATAAGTATTGAGAATGAAATAAATAACATAATTACTTTAATATAATATAATTATGTTCATTGTGTTGAGTTATAAATTTAAATTTATTTAATATATTTTTTATAATAATAATAATATATACATAATAATAATAAAATAGAAAATACGGATATAAATAGAAAATGCAGATATAAAGGCGCGTGTTTGTGTTTCGACTTGTTATAAGTAATAAGTAATGTGTTAAAAAGGAGAGATATACATTTTACATATGCTTGTCATTTCTTTAGAAAAATATATTTTTTTAAATTTAATAAATTGAAATATATTTTTTATTTGGAACACAAATTCACGTCAAATTTTAGAAACTTAAAATATAATAAAAAATATTATTTTATATAAACTATAAGTTATTTTTTATTTTATTAAAATTATAATGTTTTTCTTCTAGTTTTCTGGAAACTACTCAAAATAGTTTTCAAATGATTTTGCAAACGTATTTTTTTACAAAAATAAAATATATTTGATGAAAAAAAATTATACAATGGAAAATTAGGAGGTGTTTCTTCTTGGATCCTTACATTTTTTTCCTGCACCCTTCAAAAATGTGAGTTGGCAAAATTAATCCTGAGAGATTTCAGGAACCTCGGCACATCGTCTCCTTCGTCTCTATCATTGTCGTTGTTCATAGCAAGTGGCGGTGAGTATTCTGGGCGATTTTTGTGATTTTAGTGCGCTCTTAGTGGACATAGACAAACATGTGTGCTTTCCAACAACATTCCAATGGTTAGTGAGTGATTTTGGAAATGTTGTTCCTTAGAGAAAAAAGGTAAGGTTTGTTTTTTTTTTCTTCTAGAATTGGTATTTCCTAATATTTGTAAAAAATGGCAAATCCGAAATAAAACGAGTGAATGCATGTATGTTACATTATGGAAATGCAGTCCATAACCATTTCAAAATATCATTTTCGAAACATATTTTATGATTTCCAAATTTATCACTTTGGAAGTCAACAAATGTGTTTTGAAAAGGATATCAAGCATCTTATTATACTTTAACATAACAAAATCAAAACATAATTTCAAATGAGTCTACATGTGATAGGACACACATTCAATGTGCAATTGTATAAAATGCTGGTTGGCTTTGTATCTAAACATGTTTTGATTCTCATTATTGAAGAGTTTGAACGGGTCAATGATGTGAGGTTTGACAATGAACGTTGTGGATGTACTTAGGGACTCACGAATTACCATGCGTTTGTCAGTTAGCCAGATATGTTATGAGTGTCATTCCACTTAATGAAGTTCATGTTATGTGGACAAGACTCAATTTTTCAGATTTATCTGAATGTGATTCATCATCCGAGTTGTAAATTCAACCAGAATGGGATGTCATTCTATCCCGGTTCAAACAGGTTGATATTTGTGACAAAGGAACAATTAAAAACAAGTTGCGTGAAATTGCCTACCCAGACATGACAACATTATGTGCATCACTTAATGCAGTTAAGACAAAAAAAGGATCCCAAAAGAGTAAAACAAACAAATTTTAGAGGTCTACAGAACACATCCCTTCATACTTTGAGCATGTAGATCATATCCATTTTGTAAACGATTACGTAATCTATAACCTAATTGGAGAAACCTACCGGATTACGTAATCCAAAACCCTAACTAAACAACTGTCCATACCGAATTATATAATTCAGGACTTATTACAACCCTAAACCCTACTAGATCACGTAATTCAGAACTTCTAGAAACCCTTCTAAATTAGATAATCTAGAACCTAATTAAAAACCCACTAGATTACGTAATTTGGTACCTATTTGTGCGAAGAAACTACCGAATTATATTATATCTTTTCAAATACTTTCGTCAAATTATACTTAAAGATGAAAACAGTGAAATTACTAAGTTGTAAATGAAGAGGACAATAGTGAATGATGGATAAGGAGAGATTTAGAAGGGAAGGAGAAAGTAGAAATATGTTAAAACAGGTTAAAGTAGATTAAAGTTATATTTTAATTTTTTAAAATTTTTAATTTTTTTTTTACTGAAAGGTATAATAGTAAATGCGCTTTTATAACGAGGGTGGTTGAAGAAGTCATGGAGGTGCAAGAAGAAGCTGTCTCAACTAAAAAACAAAATAGAGAGAAAGCTCTTTCAAGAGCTGGGTTTCGGTGAAGTGGAGTCGTTGTTGTGATATCTCCATCGAAATTCCACTCACAATTTCTGAAAATCGAAGCAACTCACTACGTAGTTACCTTTCGTTCCATAACCACAGATCCACCGTTTTATTTTTTCATTCTTTTTTTCCATTTTCCCGAGAAAGTGTGGGAAAACAATGGAAAAAATGAACAGAGCCTTCGAGAAAGTGAAGACAATGGTGGGAATGGACGTCGAAGACGAAGAGCAGCAGGCCGCGGCATTGGAAAACAGCAACTCCTTCGCCTTTATGGACGATTTCAACCGCAACTGCACCTTGTCCACCACACAGGTCTTCTACTTCGCTCCATTTCTGCTCCAATTGGAAAATTCAATTGTTGTTAATCGTTTCATTTCAGAGAAAATAGAATAATACGCAGCGATGAGATAGAAAGGAAGTGAAATTTGAGTGTGTGATTGATTCGGTACGGAAATGGATGTGCTAGGTTTTGGACGTGGATCTGATCCTTAATTGTGGTTTTTACATTGCTATAGTTTAGAATTTGATTTTCCTTTATTACCATTATCGAAGTTCAGGTGTTTTGGTGTTTTAATTCGATTTGCTGTTGTTATATCAGAAACTGTAGTTAGTGTTAGGCTGGAAGATAGGTTGGTGAGAAGTTTTTTTTTATCTCAGTGTTAGATGAGGAAAGCTACTCCATAGTTACATAATTCTCACAATAACCATGCATGCATATCACACCCAAATTTACTGTTGCTGTGATCTGGATTCCTTTTAATGGAGATCTTATAATAATAATGTAAAAAGTGATAAGTCGTGTACCTACGCGAATCATGAATGCATACTTGTGCTGCATTCCTGATAACTACGACCTACCATAAGTGAGAACAAGTCAAGTCACCTCGAGATTTATTTGACCCCCTGTCAATTTACAATGTATTTAAGGAAAATTAGCAAAATATTGCCGCGTAGGAATATTTTTAAATTTTAACCTTGAATTGGCAAGGTGCACAGTAGGAATGAAGGTAGAGAGTAGCATGGGTAATGGTCATCACTTTTTTACCTTTTTGGATACTGGAAGCTATCAGTGTTATCATTAGCGGATTGTGGGAAATGGCAGAAAGCCAGTCCAGGCTTTCAATAGCATCCATATTTGCCCTTCCCTCTACAGGGGCTGCCATAGTAGAGCGGTTTGGTCTAGAAGACATAGAAGACTGAAGAGCGTTGATAGTGACTGTATATATACTCTAAAATAGCTCTCTGAGCAGAGACCTCAGGGCCTATCTAGGGGATCATTTTTTGAATTTCAGTTCCCAAAAATGTAATCTATAATCCACTATATCATATAGTAGATAGTGTTGCAGACAAATTGTGGAAGTCACATAGCTGTTGTATATACGATGTGTTATATATATAAACTAAATATGTATAAAAATTAAGTTGTATGCAAAAAAAAAAAAGCGTCAAAATTGGCTTAATATTAAGTTGCTAACTCAAAAGTTCAGTTGGCAGGAGACTTGCTGGAATTTACTAGAGGATATAGGATATTTGTTGCACCTATGGTGCCATAGCAATTATAATAGTGGGTGGAGTTGCAATTCCAGATCCGAGGACTTCTGAATGCTTTAGCTCTAGTGGATATTTAACAACACTGGAAGTTTTACAATGTTCAATCCACAGATGATATGAGATTGAGAAATAAAAACAATAAAAAATATGGAGATAATATTTTCTAATAGAAATTATGCTTGTAGATTTTTTTGTATTGTTGGAAATAACTTATACTGGCTCTTAGGTGTAACTAAGAGTTGAGAATGATTCACTGATGGACTGCAAGAAATAACTGAATATCTTCACAAAATCATTCATAAAGGGTGAAATAAAATAAATATTTGTTGGAAGATGACCGGATGCCTGAAATACATTTTATTTGGATGAGAATTTTTGTGGATTTCTTATTGAACTGAATTATAGTGATATTGCATAACTTTTAAGTTCATTCGTGTTTGTAAGATGTGCCTTGGTTAATGAATTAAGATATGTAGTCTATAGAGGTACCATGTTTTGAGGTTCTGTAGTTTAAATTCTCAATACAATAACTGTGCAATTCCAATTACATAAGGATGCCTTCTGTTTCAAACTACATAATGGAGTTAGCTTGGCTTTGGTAATTTACAAACTCAAATCAAGCATTGGACTTTGAGGAGCATAATGATATTGTTTCTCTCTCTCTCTCTCTCTATATATATATATATATATTTTATTTTATTTTATATTTTTTTTATATATATATATATATATATATATTTTTTTTTATATATATTTTTTTTGTAATTGTTCCATTCATGTTACCTGTTATTGTTGGGGGCTGGCTGGTTAGGTATTGGGGAATATCGAAAAGGTCAGAAGTATCAGTTTTACTTCATATTTTTGTGAGGCCTGATTAAATCTCTCTCTTTTCTCCTATATACTGGATTCTTTTACCAACTGTGTGCATCAACACCTCATGTCTTCTTATTTACCCAAACTTCTATCATATTGAAAGATGTTCATTTGATTCATCTAACATGTTTCTATTTGTAAATTGTCTTTCACAGTTTAACTAATAAGCTCTTTGTCTGTGACCAGAGACTATATGGTTTTGCCATATGCTTTTCTGCTGGATTAACTTGTACACTATTGGTAAGTTTGACATTATGATTTTTCTTGTTAAATAAGTGAAGCATATATGCTAGTGCTTCAGTTCAATGTGGAAATATTAATCTTAAGCTTTAATCGGTCTTAGAATATGGCCACACCCAATGCTGAAACAAGGCGTGCACACTACCAGTGTGGGCTCATTTATGCACCTTATATCCCTGTGAATGTTGAGAATGTTTCTATGGCCAGTATAACTGTAACCTATGACCAATATAGTCAAAACACAAGGCAGCAACCATGCCATTTAGATGTTTTCTTTTCACCATTACATTGTATTACTCTTATAGTTAAGCATAAACAAGAAACTCCTATACTTTTGGCTTCTTTTACTTAAATCAGCTACTGGAATAGAATAGATGTATAAATTTATATATTTAAATATGAGGGTAATGAATAAATCTCGTAATGGTTTCTCTTTCCTTTTGTATGAAAAATTGATGGGAATATAGTTCTTTTCACTTCCTCTCTGAAAACTTTACTTACAACTGTTACTCTTTCTACTTTAATGTATAATAATATTAGCCTTTTAACTCAATTTTTTTGGCAGACAAGAATAAGCACTAATAAATGGCATTTCCCTCTCCCATGTTACAGTCCATGCTTGTTTTTTTCAAGCCAATCAAGTTTGCAATAGCATTCACTCTTGGTAATTTGCTTTCACTTGGAAGGTATGTTCTGCTTTAGAGCTGTATAATTACATTATGATGCTGACTTCCTTATACTCTGGAATTTAATGTAATAGAAATGAGGATACATTCAAACTGTTTCTAGTTCACTGAATTTCCATTCACAGGCTTCAAATATTATGCTGTTATCAGTAATGGAAAATGTTTTTTTTCTTTCTTTCCTTCAGAAAAGGGGGTTGAGGGAGGGGGAAGGAGACGATAATGTTTCTTTACTCTTTATATCACTGTGCGCGGCACTAATCCTATGAACCTCAAATTAGTACTTTTGCCATAAGGCTCTCACACCTGATAGGCTATTTTGTCGATTGGGCTCTCTTCGTAGACTTGATTTCTAAAAATTAATCAGTAAAATCCATTAAGTAATGCAGGAAACTGGAACTCTACTCAACCCATATATCACAGAGTGAAATGAGAAATGGGGGCATTACAGTGACTAGGTCAGCTCTTCAAGGCTGCCTAGCTTCCTCCTAATTCCTAGTGTTATTGCTGATCCTTTCTTGCCTTCCGCTCATTCCATGTCTTCTTTTAATAACCTTGGCAAACTTCCCACCTTCCTTGCTCTTCCTCTACCCTTCATCCCATCCACATGTCTAGTCTATTAAAAGAGATTCCCATGCATATTCTATTTTATCTCACCTCTGTTACTCATGTTTGTCCTTAATCACTTCCTTTCCCTTCTCCTCAGTTGGCTCTTGGTATAATTGGGTATCTATCACAGCGCTTAAAAGTGGGATTTCCATGGTTTAATTTCTGTTCTTATGAATGAAAGCACCAAGTATAGGAAGTCATTCTAATAAAATAGGTGTTAGGTATTTTGAATTCTTACTTTGTAGTAAACAAATTTCAACAACCAGTACAGAATTACTTTCTTAAGGTTAGGATATCAAGATGAAAATAAGCAAAGACTAATTTGCATAATCTTATTCTGGACTTCAGTTTCCTTTTTCTTTCTTTTAGCTGGGTGATGTAACACTCAGTATTATGCGCATATGATGTCTTTCTTGTATATATAAAAGTTAAATTTGAACAATGATTTTTGCTGTAAGTATTAGATTGATCCGTGGTCCAGATTACTAGTATTAAAGTGATCATTTTTCCATAGATGCAATCATTGAGATTTAAATTTTATTTATCTCCATTGTAACAATATATCCCTCTTTTACGTCTTTTGCTTTAGAAATTGTTTTATAGTTACATTTTATTGTTTCATCTTACTCTTACTAGTTTAGTATTTTAAATTAAAACTGACTAAATAGTTTGAAGTTGAAAAATTATGAATAGTTCATGTTTATATATTGACTTTGAAACTCCTTTTCATTGCTGTTCTGTTTACTTTAAATGCTAAGTGGGAATCTTTTTTATGGCAGCACAGCATTCCTAATAGGTCCTAAGAGGCAAGTGACAATGATGCTTGATCCTGCTCGTATATATGCAACAGCCATATACATTGCAAGCATGATAGTCGCCTTGTTTTGTGCTCTTTATGTAAGTCAATGTAGTTGTCTTTTCTTCATTTTATTTAAGCACAAAAAGATCCTATCTTTTACTAGCTCATTATCTCATTATTTTGCATTAAACAGGTTCATAACAAGTTACTGACACTTCTTGCAATTATTTTGGAGTTTGGGGCACTTGTTTGGTATGTCACATATTTCCAATTGTCTTCCATATAAATTTATTCAATATAACCTGAAGTGTGCTGTATGCACACATTAAGTTACCATACCATAAATCTGATGTGGCACAAAAGAGTATGCCAAATGTATGGAAAATTCTAAAGATAAATTCAATTATATAATGTATATATGCTCCAAAGAGAAAGGCTATATGTCCACCAATAAGCCCCGAAGAAAGTTTGAATGGTTAGTTATAGAATTAGTCAGGGTAGCCATGAACTGATGATGAAAATTGAAAGACCTATTTAGTAAACGTGTATTTTTAGTTGAAATAGCTCGAGTGTTTTGTAACATAGGGGTAAAAAAAAAATGAAAGGGGAAACTCAGCCGCAGTGCTTTCCTAGATAAGGCAAAGGGGTGGGAATATGAAATGAACTAAGCACAATTGGCATTCGAAACTTGAATTTGTGATTAACTCAGTGATGAAGTAGTTGAGGCAGACATTATGATGTGTGGATGGTGCAGCTCCGTTTTTGCGTTAGACTAACTGCTTCAAGCTGGGTCAACTGAGTGAATAGCAACAGTTTTCATGAATCAACTAGCCTTTAGTTGGCTGATGTGGCAATATCTGATGCGACTACATCTTTACTAGAGCTACACTTATAAGGCTTGAAAAAAAATTGAGAAACCTAGGAATGAAGCTAACACCCAATAATGCAAGGAATGAGCTTCTACCACCACCACTACACCAATGTGCTTTATCATTTTATGTTTTGGTATAAATTACCATATACTTGAGATTAATGTAAAAAATAAACGAAAATTAAGCATTTAATTTTTATCTCTTATCAGTATTTATTATCATCTAATAGTTTGGCTACTCAAATCTTGTTATTAATAAAAACTTATATAGCATTGTAAAACTAAAAGCACTTTATTTCATTTGAAGTATTAATGATATCTACGTTTCAATATTGTATAATCTAATATCTCTTCAAGAATGCAATAATATGATTTATCCTGTTGTGATTATATAATCTGACATATTTCTCTATCTTCTGGTATATTTATCGACAGGTATAGTTTGAGCTACATCCCTTTTGCGAGGTCCATGGTTTCAAAGATCATGGTTTCATGCTTTGACACAGAATTTTAGGTTATAAACTCAAAAAATGACTATGGCATTGTCTTTCACACCCTCAATATCCTAGAAGTCCTACAGAAAAAGGTTTTCTGCCACTGAAATACACTTGTGGATTATGATTCTCTTTATTTTCTGCTCTTCCCTTTCGTGGACTCTTGTGTAGGTTCCACTAGATTGTTAGACGTAAAATCTTGTGCATTTGTATTTTGTTGTTTTTGGGCTAATGTAAAGATCTTCATTTCTCAGCTGTGTCCTTTCACTCTTCACTCGTTTCTCATTTCTTGTTTTCGTTGCTTCGTGCTGCTTTGGGGGATGGCTATGTCCCAAAGTCTGCAACCTTTAATTTCAAGAACAATTCTTGCTCGAAACGGTTGATTCATTTAAGCAATTAGAAAAAATCACGTCTTAGTTGGAAAAAAAGAAGGAAAATATTTGAGAGATTCATGTGAGAGTCCATTCAGCAAGAAACCAAAACAATAACAGAAAAATGAGAAGCAAGACGCAACTAGTCATCTCACTACATGGCTGGAGATAAACACGTTTTCAAAGGATTTTTTTTTAAGTGTGATTTTTTAATAAATGGCCAATTTAGCGTTGTCTTATTAGTTTTTGAAACCAAGTAAAATTTAAATGAATTTATGAAATTTTGTTTAACTTCCTAAAAATAAAAATAAAAACTGAATTGGAGTCAAGACAAAACATAATTAAAGACTTATTTGAGTTTTCTTTAGTTTCATATATTTAATATCTAGATATATTTTTATTAAATTATTCATTCATTCATGAATAAAAACTTACGGTAGCATCTTTTCTTATTCACCAAGAAAATTAACTAGCAATAAAGAGAATGACACATTGCACAACTTTCAAATGTTTTCTCATGCAAGAGAGAGAAAAAAGGTAAATAAGTAGGAAGAGGTGAAAGGAGATAAATTAAAAAACAAACAACAAGTTCACATCATCACATATCCTTATTGATCTAACAATGTATTTGTAATTTGAACAAACTGTAGCATATATATATATATGAAGACAAGAGTGAAGAATGTGGAGAAGAAATGAGTATGTGGTATTAAATGTCAGTAGCTGCAAAACTGAAAGAAGCATAAGAGATAGAACCAGCATCCCAACTATCATGAACAACTTTAGCCTTTGCATTTTCACCAGCAGCACCCATGGCCACATGCAATGGGAAGAAGTGATCAGGCCAAGGATGAGCCATTTTTGCATATGGAGCCTTCTCTTCATATTCATTTACTTCCTCGTATCTGCATCAGTCATGGATTGAAGAAATACATAATTAAGAAGCATGTTATTCCCATTTTGCTACTAGCCAATGCATCAAGTGTAAACGTTTCCAGCACATCAAAATCACTGTATGTTCATAATGAGTAAAATTCATAACTCTAGTTGAAGACTATGCAACTTTTACTTTTTTTACCACTTGGTAACCTGTTTCATAAGCTCGAATAAAGTCCTCAATGAATCACAAACATCCAAGAAAACTATACTGTTGTGTTATGTTCCAATAGACAAGTTACCACTTTGAATGCAGAAGCTCACCAGAGCCAACCTAAAGTCAGAGCTACATATACAACTATAATGCATGTTGGTGAATGTAGGGAATCCTTTGATGCTACATGTGTATTTATCATTTGCAATTCTTTCCCAGCTTAGAATTCAGATTTAGGACCTTACAAAGAATGTTAGTATGAATGTGAATGTAGAAACCAAAGCAAGGAATCATGGCTCCTTCTTCCCGCACCTAGTCTAAATTGTCCATGTGCAATTTTTAGACATATAATATGAAACACATTTTTTAATTGTATAATCTAAAATGTATTTTCAGATTATAATTTTTTATTTAAACAATTCCAAAATGCATTATAGATTTCATAATTGTAATTATCAATTGAACATTTTGGAAACAAGTTAAGAATTTCAAAATTCAAAAGTTAAAACTAAAATTGCATCATCTGCCAAAAAAGGTCCTACCGAGATTTGAACTCGGGTTACTGGATTCAGAGTCCAATGTCCTAACCACTAGACCATAGGACCTTATTCATTTAGACTTTATTTTACAATTCACAAATTAATTATTATAACTATAATTAGTTTTCAAATCTTATGATTTGGAACTTTACTAAATATTAAATTATTATTTCAAATTGTTGAATGCAAAAGACGTATAATTCGAAAATAACTTGAAAATGAATGTCCCATCCAAAGTTGCTCAAGTCCTTTTAGAAAAAAAAACCGAAATACTTACGCCTAAAAAAATTGGGAAATGATTCTTTCACAATCTGAGAGTTATATACAATTTTAATGAGATGGATTTAAATATAAACATATATAATAAAGATAAATTTATAATTAAATGATATGAAAAAAATATTAAAATAACAATATTATGGATTTGTGATTGTATAAAAAATTATGGATTATTAATGTATCATTAAAAAAAATATGAACTAACTTCAAAACACCTCCACCTCCTCCAGCAATACTCAGTGAATTCAATGTCTAAAGCAAGAACTCACAATAACAGCAATGGAGGTTGAATGAATAATAAAACAGGGTAAAAGCATTACCTTCCATGAAGAAGAGAGGTTTTCAGCCAGGAGATAAAAGCCTGAGCCCATGGAGCAGGTGGGCTATTACGAGGACCCATTGCTCTGAGGTTGTGGGTGGCACTTCCAGACCCAATGATCAGAACACCTTCATCTTTAAGAGGGGCCAAAGCCTTTCCCATGTTATAGTGGTAAGTACCTCCCTTGTTGGATGAAACTGAGAGTTGACACACAGGGATATCTGCCTCTGGATACATCAACATCAGAGGCACCCATGCACCATGGTCAAGCCCACGTTTCGTGTCTTCATCCACATGGCTAAACCCTGATCCTAAGAGCACCTCCTTCACCCTCTTGGCCAAGTGTGGTGCCCCAGGTGCTGGATATTTCAACTACCAACAAAAGGGTACACAAGTTCAAGATTAAACCAGAGAAAAATAGTAAGAGATCATCAAAATGTGAGAAAAAATCAGTGTAGGTTTGATTTCTATTCTAAAAAGAAAAAGTTTAGATTTTGAAGAAATTCAAAATGGAATTTAAGTTTAACTCAATATCATAAAATCGGTTTATAAGTTTAGGTTTGCACCACTTATATACTATGAAATGTCCACTATGAGGCTCAGACACTCCTGTGTGTCCGTGTCGGATTCACGTTATCAGACACCGACACTCGTACGACATTCGTAGCACACGTATTAGTAAAGTGTTCAATTCAAAAAATATTTATTGGATTTATGACAATTCTAATACAATTTTCACACAATTTAAAAAAAATATATTAATTTTCTAAAAATTCAAACTTATTATATAAATTTTAGTATAATTATAAAAATAAGGAACAAATATTTTCATGGTAATACATGAAATTGTGTTAGAAAATAATTTTGAACGAAAAATATGAGAAGTAAATTAAACATACTCTTAATATTTGCAGTTATATTTGAACTATGCTCAAATCATGGTTGTTTTAAAAAAAGCAAGGGATTGAAGTCAAAGATAATAAGATATAAAAATAATAATTAGAATGTAAGTTTAAAGAATATTAGGATGGTAATATTCACCAAAAATAAACTAATGGCAAAGAACCAGTCAAATTGGTTCTCACTTCAAACCATGAATAATCATGCTAATATAATTAACTTAAAAAAAACATATAAAGTGGGTTTGACATTGACCAAGTTCTTCTTTTATATACATAATTTTTTTTTATCTATTTTGCTCTTCCATTAATTTTAAAATTTATTCCCACAGTCACAGCAATTATTATCGAAAATAAGTATTTTTTTCCGAGTTAATCACAATTAAATTTAACTCTAAAATAGATAATAAGTCACAAAATACATTTTTTTCTTTAATTTATTTATAATCTATAACAATTTATAAAGGAGATTTTTTTTAAATTGATTTGTAAACTTTTGAATATTTTACTAATTTTACTCTTACCGATATAAATTATTTTAAATTTTATTTTTTATTAATTTATATTAGTAAATAAATATTTATCTTTTCATAACACAGTAGAAAATGTAAAACTGATTCGTGTTTTCAAACATCGTAAATGTCGAATAACTAAAAACAGAAATATTAATTTGATTTATAGAATCAAATAACTTACCAAATTTTTAATAATAAAGAGATGAAATTGAGAAAAAATTGTATAAGCAGAGAGATTAAGAAAGTAATTTAACCTAATAATAATAATAGTAAAAAATTATGCAAACAAAACAAACAAACCTTGTACATGGATTTGGGGAAGCCATAGAAGTCGTAGACGGTGTCGTTTCGGTCAACGACGTTGACGGTGGGAACATCGGTGTCCCAGTGGCCGGAGACGACGAGAATGGCGGAGGGTGGCGTCGGAAACTGCTCTTTCCATGAACTGAAGAACTTCCTCGCCGGAATCGAATCATCCACGGCGAGACTTGGTGATCCATGCGATACGAAGAACGTCTCCTTCAATTTCAACCCCATTTTCTCACTCTTCTTCTTCTTCTCTTCAATCGAATCTTCAATCAAATCACCACTTTCTACTTTTTCTTCTCTCTTTGCCCAACTATTTGAACTGTAACAAAATCTTAAGATTTTGTTCATAGATAGTTGTAATCAATGAACGAACCATTCAGACAGATAAAGAAAGAAAAGTCTTTATATTATGTAAAATATTATTGTTACATACTATATACCAATTATTATAAATGTTTTGGTTATGTGTTCGTATTTAATAAAATTTTGATTTTTATATTATTTCTATTAAAAAGTCTAATTTTAAGAAATATAAAAATTAAATGATTAATTTTAAGTTCAGAGGTTATGTAGTTATTGTTAAGTAAAGATCGTATGATTGTGTATTATTACGTAAAAATATATTTCAATTTAATAAAAAATAAAATAATCTTACTACAATTAACTTATATGAAACTGCTAAAACAAATTGTGTTCGCGTAAAAGTATAGATTTAATAAAGGATAAAATAGTTTTATTGAAATTTGACTCGTGAAATTGTTTAAAAAGTTCTATATACAAGTATAAATATTATGATGATTATTTGTTTATTCCACGGTCTATGTTTTATTGTCATAATTGTTTTTTAATCAGGTAACGTGTAATGATTTTGTATTGTTTGTTTATTATATTTTCCGTTCTATGTTTGTGACATTTGACCGGTCAACGTTTTATTTGACCGGCCAATGTTTTATGATGAAATTAACTCAAAAGTGTCATTGTCATGCCATAATTTTAATAGATGATAATTTACATGATAATTACGAAAAAAAAAATCAAAACACTGTGAGTAAAGGTTGTATTGCGTTTTGCTTTTTATTTATTTATTTTACATGATATTGTAATATACACTCAAGACAAAAATCTTTATTTTGAAAGATCATTAGTTACTTTTAACTAAAATTACAAGTATTATTTGGACACAGACCCATTCTTGATTAAAAACTGAGTATTGTTTGAAACAAAATCACTCTTAACTAAAATTTGAGTATTGTTTGTACCTCAATCATTCTTAACCAACCCATTGAGTATTGTTTAGAAAGAAACTATTTTCGGTTAAGACATACTATTCTTTTGACAAGGTCACTCATAGTTCACCCAATGAATATTGTTTGGAACACGATCACTCTTGACTAAGGTAAAATATTGTTTGGATAGTAATCACTTATAACTAAGACATTGGACATTGTATGGAATGCAATTATTCATATCTAAACAAACAAGGCGTATAGAGATGTGATAAAAAAATATCAGAAGAGTTTGGTCACTAAAGAGGATTAGTGTCTAAAGATGTATACAAAGATATGAACTTTCTTCTAGTTTGCTATATGAACACAACAATTTTCTCTACAAAGCTTGTAAGAGCAAAAAAATATTTTAGCAACATTTTGACACTTAACCATCGTTCTCTTTTTTTTGTCTTCTTCTTCGAAGGATAAATTTATATAAAGCTTGGAAGAAAGAGTTGTTGCAAATCCTTTTCTGACCGTTGAGAGCGTTGAACTCAAATAGCTTGATATCTTCTAGCACCTGATGAGTGCGAATGTAGAGATGCATTAAATATGTTCCGTGCAACATTAAATATGTTCTATGCAACATTAAATGTCAATCTATTGTTCAAGCAACATTCTAATAGCAAGAACACTTATAAGCACTTGGCTAGAGAACTTTCTACTCAAAACGAAGTAAAACACAAAGATTGCACATATATTTCGACCATAGTTGACATAAATTTGTGTGAGGATGGTTGTTGAAACAAAACAACTTTAGCTCATATCCCAATAGATATTGATGTAGATGTTTACTTATTGAATCATCTGGATAGACAAAAGATGAAAACTTTTCCTATAATATAAAAATAAGCTTCCAGAATATTTTTGTCAAATATAGTGTAGGCTTAAAGGCTATGTGCATTTATCTTCAGTTAAAGATTTTACTTATCAAATGAAACAAAGATTGCAAGGTGTTGTATCATCTATTAGACAAAGTGTTTAAAATAGACTTTGATGTCTCCAAATCCATGAAGATTGGTTGAAGGCTTTGTTGTTGCTTATGTGTGTGGGTTTTGGGTAGTTTGAATTTGTAATCCACTCTTAGTTAGAATCCAAAGTTGGTTTAAGTCAAATTCTTTTGAAAAAAAGTGTTTTCCAAAGAAGTGGAAAAACAACCTGTTGTTTTATCGTTTCAATCGGTTGTTTTACACTTGGTGTTTTTGAAACAAGTTTTGACAGAGCTTGAAATTTGTTGACCTTACTGTTAAACCAATTCAATCAGTTATTTCGACATTTCAACTGATTGTTTTTTGAAAATCCTTAACAAAATTTGTTAAGTTTGGTAAATATGTTTTAATTGATTCAAAACTGATTTGACTCTTGTATTAAATGTTTTTAACAACCTTTTGGAGTTTAAATAATTTGTTTTACGCTCCTGGTAGTTAAGATATCAGATTAAATCTTTCAAATTAGTTTTCTCCAAGATTGCTTCAAGCTTTGGATTTTTCTAAGAGTGGAATAGGATTGTTTTGGAATTTTTGAATTCAATCTCTGATTGTATTAGGTGTGATCATTCATTTTCTCTCTTAAATACAATAATTTTGTGTAAACATGTTTTGTGCAGATCCAGAGGATGTTCTGTGATCTGTGGTGTGTTGTTTGCCAAAGGAGGTGTGTGTTCTTGAAGGGTTCAAGATCATCTCTTTGGTGTGTGGTTTGTAATCAAGGTTATTTGATTGCTTAGTGGAATACCCAATGGTTTATGGGGGACTGGATGTAGCTCTTGGATAAGAGTGAACCAGTATAAATTTGTCGTGTGATTCTTTCTACCCTTAATCTCATTTAAATATATTTTAGTTTGTTTTTATTAACGGTTGATAAAAGCAACCAGTTGAATCACATAAACAATCGATTGATTTTCTGGAAACATAATAAAACAAATTTGTTTCTTGGATAACTTGATGTTTTTCTCTTTGATTCTTCATTAACTTTCTCTATACCTTCAATATTTGCGAAAATCTTTTATAAACAGTTAACCCCGTCTTCTTTAAGGCCTACAATTCTAACACGAAACACTTTCATCTTGCAATAGTTTGTTGTTTTTCATAATTCATTATCTTTTAGATGAAACATCTACATGTTTTACACTTTTGCGTGACATACACTTAATCAAAACTAATGGACAATTGGACTTTGCTATAACAATAATAAGTCTCATTTTAAAATTTATATTTAGAGAAATTTTAATTATTTCACAATGTAAAAGTTTTATGTTTTTTTTAAATAAATTATTTTATACTTACTTAGTCTTTCATTCATTCTTAATGTCAATTTATAAAATTAAGGCTTAATTAAATTTTAATTTCAATTTGAATATTTTTAATTAAGTATTTATTATAAATTTTTATTCTATTTATCACAAATTTTGTATTTTTAATTGAGTTTTTATTGTGTTGTTTGGTTTTGCTATCAATTGAGTTGGTAATCAATACATTGCATTGTCATAACTTATGTATCTCCGCGTAAAAAATTAAAGTTGACATAATTAAGTTTTAAATATCTCATAAAATTTAGTTATTTTCTATTAAAGTCTTTATTAAAAAAAATTGTTCGATTGAATGTTCAAAATCTTTATATTTTTTAATTGAGTCTCTACCACACGGTCCTTTGATTTTGTAGTTTCATGCATAACCACAAATTTGGATAATTAAACAAATGAAACTCTATAATCTTAATTATCTTTATAATAAAATGATATCCTTTTTTTAAATTAAATATTAAAACAAAAATAAATCAATCATGTGGAGACACATCAATTTTCTTAACAGCAATCAAACAACAAGAACTCAAGTAAAAGATATAAAAATCTTAGATATTCAATAGAATGAAAATGTTTAATAAGATCGTCTCAATTGAAAATATCCATATTTATGGGAGACTTCAAACTTATTTATGTTATTTTTATTTTTCATGTAGAGACACATAGGCAATGACGACCCAATGTTACTTTAGTTGACGAGAAAATCAAACAATATTGACTTAATTGAAAAATATAAATTTTTTTGGATACTCAATAGAACAAATTTTTTTATTTGGAATTCAATTAAAAAATAAAACTCAAATTTATCAGGGACTTAAAACTTAATTAAAAAAAATTAAATACTGAATTGGATTACTATTTCTGAAATTTTCATATTATATAATATTAATGTTTCCAACAAAAATCCTAATAAAGGTTTTTAATATAATTTTTAACGATGAAGAGAATTAGTAGGATATGTATTAAGTTTTAAAAATACCATTTTCTGAATATCTTTGTCTAAATGGAAAGGAGAGGGCATTGTGTGCAATGAACATATTGTAGTTAGTATAGTAAAATTAAAATAAAAGGGCATATTAAGCGAATTCTTATGAAATATAATTGTAAATTACTTTTAAGTGTTAAAATATCTTTTGAGTAGTTGTTAGTGCAATGAATTTTATTAGCCACAACATAGCCATCATAAGACAATGAGCTTGAAATAATCTCATCTAGTTTGCTTCACACCTCATTGTGTACATTGCATTCATTTATAAAATCAAAACAACAACAAAAGCCTAATAAAAAACAAAAGAAATAAAAATAAGAAAAGACTAAACACCAACAATCATCTCAACAAGACAAGTCCTCTAAATAAAATTATTTTAATTAGTTTGAGAATGTGTAATATAGGTAATGTGAGACTATATGCCTTTTGTAATACTTAAAATTCACAATATACCCCACATATTGCAAAAAGAAAGAGAAAGAAAGAAAGAAAAAAAAGAAAGAAGAAAATCATGGGTTTTATATAAGATATAACGCATTAGAGCTGGTATAGCAAGTTATATGAATCAATCCTAAACTAAGAAACTTAACATACAATGCAGTTAGTATAACAGGCTATATGAACCAAAACACTTAGTGTATGTTAGGGATTATTCAATCATAATACACCCACACAATTCTTGCTTTTATAGATGTGTTGCAATTACTAAGCCATTTCACATGCCTGATATTTATGAGAGCTTTAAAGATTTTTCCAAGATCCCATGCAAAAAAACTCTTGTTGGCACTCATATAGGTGATTTCATCAAAGTGTATGTCCCAAATCATGCACCATCTGTAATATGAAAATCATTAAAAACTTTGTTGAAGTTAAAATTCCTTATACCACATAAAATTTAGCTACAAAGTTTACCTTATCAATGATGCACTATCTAGCACTTTGACACACCATAGGAAACAAAGTTGATTTTAAATCAATTTTAGTGCTAACATAATTTACAAGTGACTTGTTTTTACCCGTATGAACCTTATTCATGGGATCTCCGATTAGAAAGGTTGAGTTTCCATCATCTATTTGTTTCCAATTGCCTTGAGTCTCATTCCTCTTGATGTTTCAAAAATCAAGTTTCTCTTTAGGAGTTTCATCAGAGGATCTATTGAATTTCGTTATGACTTAACATAATCAATGGAAATTGTTCCATTCTTTAATATTTGCTTAATAAAATTATGTCTCAATTGTATATGTTTGTTATTTCCATTGTAAGCTTTTATTTTTAGCTATAGTTATTACTAATTGGTAATCACAATGCATTGATGCAAATGTGGTTGGTTTCATTCCTAACTAAGAATTTTTTCAACCACTCAACTTCACTTCCAATCATTTCAAGAGCAACAAACTCTGATTTCACTATTCATCTTACAATAATTGTTTGCCTAATTAATCTATATGCAATTGCATTATCCTCAAGTGTAAACATATAACAACTTGTGGATTTTGTCTGATTTGAATTAGTGATTGAGATAACATCATTGTACTCTTCTAGTACAAGAGGAAATCCACTATATTCAATGTCATAAGTCATTATGCCTCTTAAGTATTTTATGAGTCTTGTAAGCGCATCTCAATTATCTTAATTAGGACATTGAGTGTACCTACTCAGTTTACCTAATGCATAAGAAATGTCTATCTAAAAAATCTCATTAAATGTAATAAGCTCTTAAATATTTGGGCATATTGAGGTTGAGAAATAGATACTCTTCTATTTTTTTAATTTAAAGTTAGCATAAAAAAATGTGCTTAGTGGTTTAAAGTCATGAATGTCAAACTTCCTAAAATAAATAGTTCTTGGGATAGTAAAATACTATCTATATTCCTTATGACTCTAACTCCTAAAATTGTATTTGTTTCACCCATGTTTTCCATTTCAAACTTAGTTGCCATAAATAATTTTGTTATAAGAACTACATAATTGCGTGTACAAAATCACCTTTTTCATATTTAATGTACACACATTTATCAACATCGTTAATAGAAAAACCATCACAGAATAAAACATATCAAGTTTTACATGTCATTGTTTTGGTGCCTGTTTTAACCCATATACATATTTTAAAAGTTTGCATACTTTGTTCTCTTACCAGGAACTACACACCCTTCAAGTTGAGTAATGTAAATTTCTTGCTGTAGTTCGTCATTCAAAAAGACAATCTTATAGATTGGTGCTAGAGCTAACAACGCATGAATAGAGAAAATCTTGGTAAGTCGGGCCAATGTGTCAAAGTAATCTATGTTGGGTTTTTAAGTAAAACCTTTTGCTACTAATGTTGTCTTATATTTTTTTTATGGATCCATCAGGATGATACATTTTCTTAAAAATCCACTTACAACCAATGACATTCTCCTTTAGGCAAATATATTAAAGTCCAAGTATTATTTTTCTTAATTGAATCAATTTCAATGTTAATGGCCTTATCCCAATGATTTGCATCAAAAGTACTGATAATTTATAGAAATTTATTGGATCATTTTTAACTAAGTAAATGTAAAAGTCATCACCAAAAGAAGTTTATTTTTCTTAGTCTTTTACTTCTCCTCGAATCCTTACACATGACATAATATTTATAGGTTGTTTAGATGTATCATTAACCTCAATAGAAAAAAAGTTTTTAAATAACTCAACATTTTTCGTCTCTTGTATTCCGTTCAATTACATAACTTTTAAGAACAAAAAACCTATAAAACAATACTATGTTTCACGTAACCTAAAACATGCTATCAACAATCTTATAACCTATTTTCCTTTTATTAAGATCCAATAGCATCACTCTAACTAAACATATCCAACCCTTTAGAAATTTAAGATTAAGATGGTAACTTTTCTACAACTTATAGAATATTTTACCCGTTTTTTTATACCGTATCCTATTTTGTAAAAAAAAATATGTTCTAAGAAGTTTTTCTTTCCAAAAATTACCAAGAACATGCTAGAATTAACAAACATAACATTTATCATTTTCTTAATTTTTTTTTACATAGTTAAAAAACATTATTTTATACACACAAAAGTTCACAATAAAAAAACCATTCTCCATAACTTCACGTGTAGATGAATTATAAATTTGGGAAATAAATTAATTTTCTTCTTAAGTTTTGTTTCGATCTCATCATTTTGCTATAACCTTATCTTTGAAAAATAGTTTATCAAAACAAATATGAACGTTAGTGAATATTCTTTCGACCGTCATTGAAATAAATAAAGTAGAAGAACTAGTCTTTCCTATAATGGAACGTTAATATTATAATTTCTATATATTGTCACAATGCAATTAATCAAAAGTTATTTTAAATAAAAAAATAAAATATCGATATATCAATTTTTTTTTTAAAAAAAACAAAATATTTTCCGCGTTTTGTGTTTGGTGTTGGCATTGCATCCTCCCGATAGAGAGGCAATCATTTAGTGAGTCACAAACACAGTCTCACATAAACACAAAACACAACACAAACCTTCAAAAGCCACACACAACACAACACACACTTCCGATAGAAGAGGCTCCGCGACAATTAAGGTTACCTCAAAACACTCTTTCTTGACAACTTCTAGGGTTTTCTTTTGCTTGCTCTTTCGCTGCTCCAATTTCCCAATCCGTTTCACTTCCATCTGCATTTGCATTTGCATTTCGTTCTTCAATTCCCTCCGCGCGCGCTTCCTTCGTTCTTCCTGCTCTCGATTTCCCTATTTTTCAATTCTTTCACATTCGAATGTCGTGTAAATTGTTATTGCTGTTTCGTTAATTTGCTTTCTTCTGTTTTACACTGCTTTTTCCTTTGCTATTTTCTCTGCCGCGGAGTTTGAGTTGGATACTGAGAATTTGACTTTTTATTTGATCGAGTAATCTGATAATGCCGATTTCCTCAATTCACGAACTGCTATTGCGTAACTTCTTAATCTGCAGTTGCTATGGCTCTAAATTGGGTTTAATTTTCCCCCTTCAGTAGGAAAAAATGTTGTTCCCTTTCTGTAAGTTGTTTCGGAGGTTGTGTATTGAAATTGGCTGTGTTTCTGATTATGTGCTCGGCTTTTTGGCTGGAAACTAGGTCGCTTGGTTTTGAGTTCTATGATAATGTTGTTGCTTTGGATGATGACTTGTGTGCGTGAGAGAGAGAGAGAGAGATTTTGTTGTTGTTGAGGATGATGATGTGCATGTGTGAGTGAATGAGTGAGAGTTTTAAGTTTTGACTCTGGCTAATTGGCATTCAATACTTGGTTCTAGGGTTGTGATTATATTTGTACTGCATGTAAATGCTGTGTGTGATAAAGAATACAAAAATTCTGATGAAGTTTTATGTTTGTCCGGGCATGAGTTAACTTGATATCATGTTGCTTCATCGGTTATTGTGGTGCGGACCTCTCCATCATTGTTTCTCTTTGTCGCGTTTCTGATAAGTAGAAATTGAAGGCATATGAATGTTGTTTTTGGCCTGATAAGTTATATTGTGGCATTATAAAAGATTAATTCTGATTAGATTTTTTGTTTGTCGTGGTATGTGTTAAGTTGATGTTGATTGTGTTGAGGATGTTGCTTTGTCAGTTACATTCTCGTTGACTTGTGTCATTGTTTCTCTTTGTCGCGTTTCGCCTTGTCGTTTTTCGCCTTGTCGTTTTTTGCCTTGTCGTTTTTCTCCTTGTGTTTTCCATATGTTGAACTTGAATGCTTTTGAAAATTGTTTTTGGTGTGATGAATTAATGCGGTGTTATGTTTGTCGTGGTATGTGTTAATTTGATGTTGATCGTTTCAAGGATGTTGCTTTGTTGGTTACTTTCTCGTTGACTTGTGTCATTGTTTCTCTTTGTCGTGTTTCTCATATGTTGAACTTAAATGCATCTGAAAATTGTTTTTGGTATGATTAATTAATATGGTGTTATGTTGTTTCCATTGTTGGCTTGCAGCTACTGACTACTGTGTAATGTGTGGAGAGCAGATATAGGAATTGTTTTGGCTGTCAGATTACTTTCTTTTGAGGTTTACTACCGTGCTGGGTTTTCATTATGAGTGGGGTACCTCCTAAGAGGCCTCATGAAGATGCTGTTCATCAGTCTTCAAAGCATCCACATCAAGATTCAAGTACATATTCCAAGTTGATGCCACCAGTTTCAAATGACCACCATATTCCGTATGAAATGGGTCAGGATTCCCGGGTGGCAAAGGCACTCCGTACTGAACCTCGTGACGCAGATAGAAGATCTCCTCTTCATACAGTGTATCGGATGGCGTCATCTTCAAATGATTCTCATACAGATCATCCCATTGGAACTGAGAACAGAACAGAATCTAGGGATTTTAAGGAGAGTAGGGATCTCCGGTTTGAGAATCGTGATATGAACTCAGAGAAGAAGGAATTGCATGGTGAAGCCAGAAGGGATTCTCAGATTGCTAAGAGTGAGAAAGATGTGAGAGTTGATGGCAGAGGAGATGACAACAAGGATATCAGATATGAACGAGATAGTCATAATGATTCAAAAGGTGACATTAAGACAGATAAGGATGGCTATGGTATGGTAAGCAGCAGCAGCCACTTGAATTGGAAAGAATCAAAGGAGTACAGGGGGAAGAGATTTTCTGATGTCCCTGGTGGGAGTTTGGATTCCTGGCATGCATCACGTGGCAATACACCAGAAGTTGGAAAGGGCAGTTCAATGGCAGAAGAAAGGGACAGTTTGGAAACTCATGAAGCTGTTGGAGAAAACAAAATTGATTCTAAAAGTGAAGATAGATTTAAAGAAAGAAAAAGAAAGGATGGCAAGCATCGGGATTGGGGGGATAGGGAAAAGGAGAGAAGTGATCGCAGAAGCAGTACACCAGTTAACAATCATAGTGGTGACAACAAAGAATCTGCCAAGGAAGATAGAGATGTAGAGAAATTGGAGAGGGAGAGGAAAGATCTTCCAAAAGAGAAAGAAAGTTCAAAAGAGAGGGAAAAGGATCATAGCAAGAGGGAATCCTGGAATGGCATTGACAAAGAGGCTTTGAACGATGATAAGGAACTTGGTGATGGATCAGCAAAAAATGCTGTACAAGAAAATGTGTTACCAGAACAGAAGAAACAGAAAGATGTTGATGGCTGGAAAAATGTTGATGGAGAAGCTAGAGAGAGGAGGAAAGAAAGGGATGCTGATTTACAGGGAGAACGGCCTGAGAAGCGCTTTAAAATTGACAAACAATCAGAAGATGGTACTGTTCATGGGGAAGGGTCTGGAGAAAAGGAGAGGGAAGTCCATAATTATAATGTTCAACATCGTAAAAGGATCCACCGATCTAGGGGAAGCCCTCAGGTGGCCAATCGGGAGGCTCGTTTTAGATCCCATGCTAATGCTCCTGACAATGAAGAGTAATTTCTTTTCCTCCACTTTTCTTGGTTACTTGTTTGATAACTTGTCACTTATGTAATAAGTATATTTTCATTTGAAGTATATTTTTAATTTATTCTGTGTGATTTTGTTGTTTTAAAAGATAAGCTTCTGAGTCCTATTAGAAATTTAGAATGACTGGATACTATTTTCAATCCTCTATATCCTTTTTTGAATTGCATTTCGTAGGACACTAACAATCTAATGTCTACCTCTTAACATTTTCTACGGGTAGCACATGATAGTCAACTATTGCTCTGTATTTTACCAGCCTGAAAATTTGTAGGAACTACAAGTTCTTCAAAATCCTGTTTTGATTGAGAAAGAAATCTAGTTGAATACAGTTAGGCAGCAAGTATATTTATTTGCTAAATTGAAATTCAGGTTGTTGATGTAATAGCTGTTTTTAAACTTAGGAATTTTGTTTGAAGATTAAGAATATGTGTGAATTTGGTTACTAACTTACTATTGCACATTGACGAGAACTTGATTTTGGTTTCTTCTCTTATTCAAATTGAAGTTTGTATTCCTGTTTGATTTATACCTCATTGCTGCCATAATAATGTTTTTAGATTTATAGCCCTTCATCCCATTTATGTTTTTCTTTTGACAAGTTTTCTGTTTCATTTATATTGCAGGTCTCAAGGTACCCTGGCATATTTTGTTTTACCTGCCTCAACGAATTTGGCTTGTCATAGAATTGTGCCTGCATGCCATGAATTAGTTTGGGTTTTGACAAATTGCTCTACTTGGCCCATTGGCTTATGTTATGCACTCTCCTTTCAGATTGCCTCATCTTATTTATACTTCTTTTTTACTGTTGTGTCGATTCATTGTGTGATAGTACTATTATGATGTACAATGCGCCTGTCATTTGTTAGTTGTTGTTGATAGAATGAAAAGGATCAGAGACAGATATCTTTCTATTCTTCATTTACATTATATTATATGTGAGTTCTGATATTTCAGGTAAATCAGAAGTATCTTCTGTTGTTTATAAAGTTGGTGAAAGCATGCAAGAACTGATAAAGTTATGGAAGGAATATGAATTATCTCAATCTCAACTGGAAAAAAATAGTGAAAGTTCTAACAGTGGCCCTACTTTTGAAATTCGGATACCAGCTGAGAATGTTACCGCCACAAACCGTCAAGTGAGATCAAACTCTGTTAATATAAAATTGATAGTTGATTGCATAGGGGGGGGGGGGGGGGGGGGGGGGTATTTTGTTATTGGGTGGGGGGGGTGGGGGGTGGGTTGGTGTTTTTCTTTGTTTTTTTGTGGGTTTTGTGGTTTTTTTT
>Ga0123342_1002267_pt1 | contig 32014 bp, 17 predicted proteins | sample Turbeawhitnodule_FD_89960 | JGI IMG/M metagenome (GOLD analysis project Ga0123342, IMG submission 89960) | Root nodule microbial communities of legume samples collected from Mexico - Turtle bean Mexico white nodule | ecosystem: Host-associated > Plants > Roots > Nodule | place: Mexico: Nepantla... | reverse complement strand
TAAATTTAGCTTCCCTTACCTCAATTGCTTGCTTTCCAAGCAACTTTTAGAATTTTATTCCCCACCGTTTGGATAAGCTTCAAGATTTAGGGGCCTAATGCAAATTATCCAAACAGAACAAAAGTTCAGTGTATAATAGAATAAGTTGAGAGGATTAAACTTCTCAACTGACCCCACAAAGATTGATGATTAAATCTTAAGGAAAAACAGAGAACAAAGGATATTTAAAGTAAAAATGAACTTACTCTGTTTAAAAATCTGATCGAGTAAAAATGTTCCTTAACTCCTCAGCTACAGCGTGGTATGATCAGATTCTAAAATAGATGAAGTTTGGGAGAGAAAATTAGGAGAGAGGGAGAGAAGAGAATATGGAGAGAGAGAAAGGAGAAAAATGGTACTGTGGTAGGAAGAATGTTTCTGTTGGTTTAAAAAAAAGGCACGCTGTTACAAGATCTATCATTATTATTATCAATATCTTTTAGAACTAAGCTAACAAAAAAAAAAAAAAAATATATATATATATATTACAAATAAAATAATATTTAAAATAAACAATATAATATAAAAAGTATTTTCTGCCATGGTTAATGTCTTAGCAAAATATTGAAAATAAGAAAATCTTATCTTACATATAAAAAGTTAAAAATAACATCCAAATTGAAAATCACAAAATATTATTAACCTGACAAATAACTTACAGTAAAATCTATTCTTTTATTAAGATATTAAATATATATTTTTCTTCTGAATAAGAACTTGCAAATTATCATACATACAAATAAAATTTCCATACATAAACTGAAACACGCATTTCAAAATATTATAATGAAGTTTTTATTAAGTCACTAAACCAATTTAATTTCGACAAATTATTTGAAGGGAAAAAATTGTTTTGAGGGGGATTTTATATATATGTTGTTACGATGTAGAGATGATAAAATACTATCTATAATTAATTCATCATATGTTTCATAAGGTTAGAAGGTTTTAGGGTTAGTTAAGAATGTGAGATTGTCTATCTCAAAATCAAGCTAAATATATTATAATATATAAGGTTTTAGGTTAAATACTTACTTATAATATTTGGTTAATTTCTTTTAATGTAATTATGATATTTGTAAACTTTTTAACTTAGTTTTTATTTTGTTAAAAACAAGTTAATTTGATCTCTTCTAATATAATTATGTTAATGTTGTGAGAGGGTAATGTTATATCATTGAAAATATCTAACATGATATAAGAAGACATTTGAAGTTGTTATTCCCATTGTGAACAACACAATGGAGGTGATGTTGCAACAAAAAGTAGGGTCGACAAAAGAATTTGGTATAAGTGATAGGTACGTTGACAAGGGACAAAACACAATTGTGAAAAATGGTAAGGCACACATGCTTGATGTATGACTTTGTTGTGCATGTTTATCGCTATCAAAGAGGACAAGTGAGTGTCCACATTGCTAACCTATGTAAATGGGACACTGATAAAGGAGACAAGGTTGAAGGATTCGACACGACGTTTCAGTGGGAACCTGCAAGTCATTTGAATAATGTCGAGAGTTATTATAGTTTGTTAGACTTCTTCCCACTCTAATGTTTTCAACACCATCTTTTTGCTTGAGCAAGATGTAACTGACGATTGAAAATACATATTTCTTGTTGTAACATGTATAATATTTTTATGTCATATTGAGGTTTTTCATGATTGTTGCATAAAAAAAGAAAAATGCACTATGCACATGTAGAGAAAAAAAATGTGTGCTTTTTATTATTTTGTATTTAGGTTTCTTATCTCTAAAGAGAGATACCCAAGTAGTGTATACATATGGAAAAAATAAGAAAATAAACACAAAACAAAGTACAATAGAAAACATATTGTTCATCATCTGATGCTCATAAGATGTTTCATGCTTGTGGAATATCTAATGCACACGAAATTGCACATAAATCATCTCGTTTGATAAAAAAAATAATAAAAGATGAAGAAAAACATCGTGAAATAGTTAAATGTCATTAAATTTATACAATATTTTTTATTAGTATCTGTTATTACTAATATAATTAAAGATGAATCATTAGAATGATTAAAGTAATACACTTTATCTTATTTACTTTTTAATTCATGTCACATTCAAAATATGATATACTAATAGCACCTATTATTATATTGCTTACATAAAAATAACAATCACAAGAGAAAAGATCAAATGCATAGAAGACATAACAATAACCCAATCACGATTGTTTTACAAAAACTCAAGGGAAGATGAGAAAATAATATAACAAAGGTGATAATAACAACCAAAGTGGAGAGAAAAAAATATAAAGATTTATAAAGAAGTTAAAAAAACCACAAATATTTAAACACTTTACTACAAGTATATATAGTCTATATAGAAACTATCACTTTACATTGATTCAATTGGTAATTAGTTAATTTTGAGAGGATTGATCCCTAAATTTTTCTTAGTCATAGAAAATTAGAATTTCACAAAATATTAATATTAATCTAATATAAATTTAAATATACCAATATTTGGCAAGAACCAAAAAGTGTGTGTATGACCAAAGAAACATGGATCGGGCTGGGTTACCAACAAACCTGACCCAACTTTTAAAGTGTGGATGATGATGCTTGCCGTTTTAGATAATTCTTCCTTGCTTTTTCAACTTCAAATACAAGCTACCTCTCCTCTCAACACCTCTTTTCAAAACCCTAATTTCTCTTTTCGTTCCACTCTCGTTTCACAAGATCGCCTTCGCTGCTTTTCCCTTCAGGTGTGCCTCTCAATTCTGTTCTTTCTCCCAGCCGATCATTTTGTTTCACTTTCTGATTCTTCAATTTCGACATCCACGTTCCACCTGATCTGCCTGATGGATTTTTGGCTCCGAATTATGTGTTTTTGGTTTTCTGTGGCATCGGATATTTTAAATCGTAATTTGTGTTCTTTTTGCGCTTGTTCTGGGAAGATAAACTGGAATTTCATCTCTTGCTCTCCGCATGTCTTGATTGTCACAATTATCTCTATCGGGATTATAAAAATCCTTTGATGGATCGTTTATTGATTGATATCAAATAATGTTTCGTTGCAAAAAAATAATTGAGTTTCATGGCTGAAGTTTTTAAATTTAAAGGTTTTTTTTTTATCTTTCCTTTTTACAATTGAGCATTAATTGTTGGCGGGTGTGTGATCAGATTGGAGTTTTATCGTAACGTGCGATCAATATCCTGATAAAATAACAAATGATCTGTTGAGGTTGTTTTCATTAACATTATTGTGATGACTGATGAGGCGAGGTTACGAGTGGATTTAATGGTATGTTTTTTTTATAGCTTATTTGATTTGATTTCGCAGGAATTATGTCTTTTGTGCGGAATTATCAAGCAGAAGATCGTAGTTTACATAGTGGTTACTGGTCCACCTATGATGAAAACAACTTTGGCCGCAACAATAGAAAAAGAAGCAGGAACAATTATCACCCCAGGAGTTTTAATATTCACAACGATAACCAGACGAAATTTGGAGACCATGGTTGTGCCTTCAATTTTTCCTTGGCCGATCATGCCAATTATCTTAGGTATGATGTTGTTCCATCATCTTTGAAAAGGAGGAAATATTCAGCCCCTATATGGCAAGAAAGCCATAAATACTATGTTCCACCCATGGTCCATGATAATATCCCTTCGTCCTGTAATTTTCAAGCTCCTCCTACAAGATCCGATGGTGATGCCTCCACATCAGCTGTCTTCAAGTACTGCTGCTCTATTTTTGAAGATGATAAGCCTGTCTTCATGTCAAGGGATGAGATTGATAGATACTCTCCATCTAGAAAAGACGGTATTGATGTGCATCATGAGACACACTTGCGTTACTCCTACTGTGCCTTCCTTCAGAATCTCGGAATGCGTCTTGAGCTGTAAGAGTCAAATTACTCGTAGCCCACACATATTTGTCATTATTGTGACGTACAAAAACATTTAATTATAACCATTAGATTGAAATGAGAAGTCAGATCGCTTGTTTAATTACAGTTATTGGTGAGGCTTTTAAAAGTTCACCTGATATCTGCAGTTATATAATCAATCTGAATAGTTAATTTTAATCTAATGGTTATAATTAAATGTCATCATCTCACAATGACTACGAGTTCTTACCTAATATGTTCTGTATATATTGAAAAAAAAAACATTGCTATGGACATTCATGTAAGATTTTAGTTTGTGGATTTAATTTAATTCATTGATATTTGACCAGCATAAAATATTGTCATGTTCATTTTGCAGGCCCCAAACCATCATTGGGACATCTATGGTTCTGTGCCACCGTTTTTTTGTTCGTCGGTCTCATGCTTGCCATGACAGATTTGTGAGTTTTTTATTTGACCTCTAGTAGCTCTAAATACATGTTTTACTTTTCTTATATGTTACTTGTAATTTGTTCCTTCAAGTTGCATCTCTGTGGCCAAGCTGATTTTCTATTAACATTAATCTGTGCTGCAGTTGATTGCTACTGCTGCTCTTTTTCTTGCTGCAAAGTCAGAGGAAGCTCCACGCCCTTTGAATAACGTATTGAGAGCGTCAAGTGAAATTCTAAATAAGCAAAATTTTGCTTTGTTTTCCTACCGGTTACCTGTTGTGAGTATAGTTCAAACTACCTGAAATATCTTATTTTTATTTTTACCTGTGGGAGACACGCAAACCAAATAATAGCCTAGCATCTATTAACTTGTATGTGGATATGCCTGATAATCATTAAAGTATCCATGTTTGCTGATTCACTATAAAGTAAATTTTTGACAGGTATCAATTCAAATGTGTCAAAATTTCTTGGATAAATCCAATTTTCCTTTTAGTTGAATATTAGTTGAAACTTTTATTGTAATTTTCATTTGTATGTTAACTTGATTTGAGTTGTTTCACAGGATTGGTTTGAACAGTATCGGGAACGGGTGTTCGAGGCTGAACAGTTGATACTTACGACTCTAAATTTTGAACTCAATGTGCAACATCCCTATGCATCTCTCACGTCTGTTCTTAACAAATTAGGTCTATCAAAGACTGTTTTGGTGAATCTGGCATTAAACTTGGTCAGCGAAGGGTGAGTTTTCACACATTTCATGCTTATATTTGATGGTTTCAGTGGTGATGTTTGTTTATACCATTTATTTTTTGAGGACAAAACGTGGTTGGCTAAAATCCAATCTGTATGAAATGTTCTGAGCTGTTGGCTGATGTCCTCTTCAGGTATCCCATTTGTTGGTTCTGACTAGGTTCTTATTATCTAACCGAGTGAACGGAATAAAAAACCTAGTGTAGGAAACAGGACATGGGGCTTTGGGTGTTAAATCTCAACTCAAGCAATAGAATGTCTTGAGGTCTGGAGATCTAGTGGCTGAGGAAGATACCTTGGTGTCTCCCCTTCTAAATTTTGGTTCCAAATAGTGTTGATTCTCTCAATATTTTGCTTTAGCCCAACTTCTGTGTGTAGATATTCTGTCATGGAATATTGATTGTTTTGGCATCCATATAATTGCAGGATATTCACAAGATTAGCGTGCTGGCCTGTATGATATTCTTAGCTGGCGGATTGATATGCTGTTCATCAAAAGTTTTGTTTTACATCTGAAGTTGAACTGCTGATGTCTAATGGATTGCTTTACCTTGAATATGTCTCATCAACTTTTATTTTGGCTACCCAAGCTAGCCACCAGAGCCCTACCCCACAACTCAGATTTTCTGTCTAAGCCTCAATACCTTGTAGCTTATGCTGATTTCCATTAGCTAAAGGGGCTCTCCATAATTTTTAGTAACTTCGGTTGAAAGAAGATAATTAAGGGACATGACAATATGAAACTAACAAAAAGGAGAAGAGAGATCGAGAGGCAGCCCATCTTATCTTAAAAAATTTGAATCTTTGTTCTGAACAAGTTTTAGTCTGTGATTATCCATTGATCATAATGAGGCTTTTCCACTAGAGTCTACGTGTTACGTGGAGGAAAATAGGGGTATTATTTTTAGTTTTACTAAAGAGGGTTAGAGTGTCTCTGGTACTGTGTTTTTGTCTATTCATTTTTTCCTAAATGAAAAAAAACCAGTCCTTCATCTATATATTGATTTGGGGGGAAACTGTTTCTAAGATAAATCCACTGATAAAATTCTCTTTAGAAGTGTTTCCTTTGTGGTTAGTTTAATATCCAAATTTTGGGTTTGTGAAAGTTTCCTAACCTCCCTCTCATTTCCCGCTTTGAGTATTCTGGTCACTCAAATGGATTGGTTTAATCACATGATTTTTCTTTTCCAGGTGTTTTAGATTTGAATTTGTTTCATTTCCCATCTAAAAGATGTATAAACTTTATCCAATAATTTGTTGGCTAAGAGTTTGACTATGACAACTACCAAATAGGTTGTACATTCAAAATGATTGGATGATATTGTTCAAATTTTTATATTGAAAACATATATAAAATATATGAAAACATTTGTTCTAATTTCTAGCTAATTTGTTTTGTCAAAAGTTCAAATATTCTTGTTCATCTATTACTGATCACTCTTTCAAAAGGTTTTTTTGTTTCCTTGTTTGTTGACATTAAGTCTGTAGTGATAATGGAGAATAAAGATTTATCTGGCTTTCATTTGAAATAGATTTTTTTTCTTCAATTTTTAAACTCAAAATTGTTTGACGACCCTACCTAGTGGTATGTGACTTTATTGTTGTTTAAGTTAAAATTGTGATCATTGTATTGTAGACTTGTAGTGATATTTTTAGTTTTAACAGTAATAGGGGTGCATTGATAGTTGTTCATGTTTTTGTTGTGTTCTTCCTGTGTGTTGCCCTTTGTTAAGAAACGGGATGGAGAGTAGAGAAATAGGTGAAAATAAAATAAAATGAGAGAAGAGAGAGAAATAAGGTGTGGGGTTTACTATTATTTTTATTCTATTTCTCACATATTTATCTCTTTCCTTTTTTTTAACTACACACCTTTATTTCACTCACTCTTTTCTGTTCACCATTAGTTGCTAGTGACTTTCTGTGATTACATGATGTTAATTCCTCCTTTGTGTTTGTTGTCTCTCTCCTAGCTATTTCTCAAATTGTTTATTGAATATGATTTTGCTTGATACCTCCCTTCAACAAAAAAAAATCACACTTAAGGTGGCTCGCATTTTGCTTTTATTCTTCATATCATTTAGCATGTAGTGATCAGCCGTAGTTCTTTTAAAATGTTATTGATTGGAGAGGTTGATCTTTTATTATACTTTAAATAGCTCAGCATCTTCATGAAGTATGTACCAGTATTATATGTTGGTATGGTCAGCCTGCCATATTTCAATTGATTATGTAAAGAGCTTTTGCTTCCAGCTGAGTTAAATTGCTCAACTGTTTTCGTGTCTTGAAAACCTTTGTTGGATGGGTGGGGTTGAAGACAATGGCTCTCACTGTATGCTTCTTGTGTCTGAAGGATGTTTTGTACTAGTATTATGGTTTGGTCCAAGCAGCCCTTCTTACCTTTCTCCTCCAATTTGATTTACAATTTAATACCTGCATTGATTAGAAAGTTATGAACAACTATGTGAAAATTATAATATACTCCATCTCCTGTGCTCAACCATGAGGACAAGGAAGATTAAGAAAAAGGAACTTTTCTTTTTCTCGTTCTCTTTTTATCCCCGCTCCACTATAAAGGGGTTAGCTGGTCTATAAAGTGGTTGTGATGTGTAGGGGTTCTATGCAGCCCAAAATCCCTTTACCCTACCCTCTCAGGTCGCAATAATGACCTCCCACTTTTTGCAGGAAATGGAAGTGCTAGAACATGAGACATTTTTGTACATAATAATCCAACTTTGTACTTCGTATTTGTGCCTTAAGTGTATGCCAACTTTGATGTGAAATTGCAATAACTTTTGTACTTATATGTCAACTAGCTGTCTGCTTCAATTCCTTTGCAAAATGTTTTTATGTTTTATATTGTGTAGTCAGTTTTAAACTTCTAATTTTACATCTGCAACATGGACAACAATGGGATCTTGTTCTATAGCCTGTTAAATTAGTTGCATTCATTGTAAACATTCCAATGAGCATGGTAGCAACAAGGCTCTCCAGGTCAAAATATTGAGAAGATATGGCATTAGCTTTGAAAGATTCAATTGTTTGCAATATGCAGCACAGCACACCATGCATACTTTTTAATTTTAGTTGCATAAAATTTCTGGAGCTTAGAACCCCACGGCAGAGTTGGGTCTGAAGTCTGATAAATTCTCTAGATGAGTATAAGATATTGCTATAGTTTGGTTATACTCTTATCAGCAATCCTGCACAGATTCTTGGAATTGTATGCTTCCTGAGTTGCTGCTTTTCTAGTTGGTAAGGAAAAGTTAATAAACTTTTGTTTTCCTCTTGGCATGAATGTTGAATATTATTTGAAATATGTAGTTCATATTACTGCTCATTCTAATAGCTGACATGATCTGTCATGGTGGGAACATATGCTAAGTTGGTGGCTCGGATGGTTAGTTTGACTATTTATGTATATTCTCTATTTGCGTTGAACAATACTGGCTGTAGTGGTGCCTATCTTGTATAGTCTATTGAGGATGGAATTTGTTTTGCAGGCTTCGGAGTTCTCTCTGGCTTCAATTTAAACCCCATCATATTGCTGCTGGAGCTGCATATCTTGCTGCCAAGTTTTTGAACATTGATCTCACTGCTTCTCAGAACATATGGCAAGAGTTTCAGACAACACCAACCATTCTTCAAGGTATCCTGCACCCACTTCACCGTTCTAATTTTCATCAAGCAACATTACTAGATTTAATGTTCTGTTCTGAAATGATCGGTTCAGGATAGCAATAGACAAGGCAGGGCAATTTATTAAGATTGGCATGTAATTTGAATATTCTTTTGTTAGTTATTAATATTGGTTTTGACATTGATGCAGATATCTCCCAGCAACTAATGGAGCTCTTCTGAAAGTATTGAAAAACTAGATTATGGCATCCTTCCTAGTAGAGTAAATTTTGAATATATAAATCAAAATGTCGTGTACTTCGGAGGGTGAGGTAGAGATCGTGTAGGAACGTCGACATATATTTTTGGCGAGTTACAAGATTGGTGGGTGTGACCTAAGGTTTTCTATGTTTTACCAACTTCCCTGAATCCTCTGCTAAAACGTTGAGCATGATTTGCGTTCATTTCTGTTGATGCCTTGTGATCAACTGTGACATGTCATAATGTCAAAGCGTGGTTAGTGAATGAAGAATCCATCCATGAAAGTACACAGAACTTTGTATGTGCAGCAAATACAAATTATTGGTTCGGAGGTTATATTTATTGTTGGTCGCTCCTTACCCTGGTTTTATGTTATGAAAGAAAGAGTCATTTGATATCTGTAGTTACGGTTAATCTTGGTGCTTACAGAAAAAAAAATAGTTTTCTAAGTTCTTGGCACATAGAGGAATATCACCAGATCTTTGCGGAATTGTTTTGTAACCCTCCGCGTGTTATGCTCAACAAATACTGTTCATTCTATTGCATCTAAAAATTAGGTACAACATCCCAGTGTTCAGAGCTTGCACGTATTTTACACTATTATATTATGTTAAGTGGGTTTGGTCACAATTGTCTTGGTTATTTAAAAATATAAGAAAAAAAAATTAAATGCTAGTTCAACGACGTATTAATTCTTTTTTATTAAATTTTTAGAAAACTAAATTGGGTTAATACAAATTTTCTCACTTGAATCCGCAGGAAAGATGAACTTAGATCAGATTATATTGTGAAGTGAGATCTCAGGCTTAAAAATCAAGAGAATGAATTTTGCAAACAAAATTGTGTCCTTCGGTTCGAAATATTTGAAAGAGTGAAAAAAAGTGATGGACCTAAATTTTCTCTCTTAATTTTATGTTGTCTTTAAATATTGAAAAGTTTAAAATATACTGCAACAGCAAACTATACTGCAACTGCAAATATTGATATATTTTGCTTATATTACAATAAAAAAATACAACTTAAATATTTTAATTTTATTTAAAATTCGTTGAAGCTTTTATTTATTAAAAAAGTAACATTATTTTTTCTGTAATAAATATATATAACAATTATTAAAAATCAAATAGTATTAACAGAATTTTAAAAAAGTTAATATAATTAAAGCTTTTGTATTACAGGCAAAATATATAAATAGTTGTTGTAGTGACCATTTATTTTTGTATTTCTAAACAAAAAAACGAGAATTACATTTTACTGTTTATGAGTTTTAGAGATGTGGTTAGTTATACCCCATTATTTGATGTGGTCATTTTTAAACAATTATATCCCTTTCATTTCCTAGTCATATCTTTTAAAATATTCACAAGAACTAAGAAATTTCTTATTTTATTAATTTTTCCACCTAAACATAACAAATAGATGTGTGAATGGTTTAAGATTTATTGTAAAAAGTAAGAACATAGAGAAAAAATATGTTTAGGGAAGAAAACCAGAAGTTTTTTTTCTTATGACAGATAACAGAATAACGGGAGAAACTTATTCTTAATATCAAGTCACTTCACATAATTAAAGATAAACTTTAATCTTCATGAGTTTAGTATTAAAAATTAAGGTGTATGAACTAAATAATTAATTAACTATGGCTAACTAAAATTTAGTTAATTTTAATTTAATTTTTAAACATTGTATTTTGACATTTTAATTCAGTTTCCTCTTATTTTTCTTTGTTATATATTTAAAAAGCTATGCATTTAAGCTATGTACGTGTAAGGAGTAAATTGAATAATTTTAAAGCAAAAGTATTAAAAGGATAAAAATTTGTATAATTTAGAAACTAAATGATTAATTAAATGAGTTGTTATAAATAACTAAAAAGGAAAATAACTGATGGTTGATTTGATCCCTATTTCTATATGCATAGAAAATGATTTTTTAACAATTTTAAGAAATAATATTAGAAAATGTATAAATAATAAACAAATCTGATACTATCATATTCCAATATATCAGTATCTTTCACTTTTGTAAAGTGATGATTAAAAGGTCTTATGTGTATACTTAAAAAAAGGTTTTAATTAACACGAAAAGGCATAAAAGGTAGATGAGGTTGACTTTATCCTCAGAACTTTTCAATCATTGCTGCCACATTCTTTAATTAACATTCTTATTATTTTAAGTAAAGCAAGATAATTCAATTTTAGCTGTCAATTAATCTTAAAAGAAGGCAATTTTTTAATTAATGTTCACCAATAAAAAAAGAATAAACGTTTCTATTATTTAATCATAAAGGCATATTTATTTATTTTTTTACAAAAAGTGAGTTTCAGAACCAGAAAATGAGAGATTTTGAAAGATTCCGTTTCTTATCCTTTACTTTTCACAACTAAAAACGACGTCAGATAGATACACGGATAAACTTCATGTCTCCAATCGTTTTAAAAAATCAAGATTTCAACTAATGTAGTTTTCATTAAAAACAAATAAATAGATTAAAATATTTTTTTTATAAACTTAATAGATATTGAACAAGGTTTGCATTAATTTTATATATTGTATTTTTATTTATTTTTAAAGTTGAATATCGGTTAAAAAGTATATATTGTGAATGAGTTATATGGCTTTTATACTAATCAGCCAATCCTATAAATTTTTTTATTTATATTTTGAAATTGAAAACATGAAAAAGATTTAATATATTTTAATTAAGAAATAAAAATTGAATCTAAAAAGTGGGAAGGTTGGTCTTAACCTTTTGTGCCTGTTGTTTGTTTCGTCTAAACCGGTTCATCATCAATATCCTCGCTTATTTTTCTCATCCTTTCAGATAAACTATACAAATCAAACACGACACAAACGCTCACTCCTTTTCTTACCAAAACGCCACTTGTCTATTGTCGTTTCGTCGATCCCATGGATCACACGCCTGCAGCGCAGCGTCGTCTCCGAGCTCTTCACGACCACCTCTCCCCCACCGCTGATGACTCTCCCTCCCACCTCCGATCTAACCCCACCGCCGGCGAGTTTTATTCCGGTACTCCCTCCCTCTCATGACTGCTCTTATTGCACTTATCTCACCTCACTTGAACGAGGCTAGGATAATATGATAGTTACGTTCGATCTCTCTCTCTTTCTCTCTGTGTGTGTGTAGGATTATGTTCTGTGTATTTCTTTTTGGTCTTTGATTAGCAGTGAGTTGTCGCTTTTGAATTTGAGATTGGAGAAAAAGGAAGAAAATGGATTGGAGGAGAGGATTCCTGTTTTGAGCTATGCGTACTTATAGCTGATTGGAGGGTTTTGAGAATGAATATAGTGAAGTGTCTATTTATTGCTATCTTCGATTCGTGTGCATTTGGACCGTTTCTTTCATGTTTATAGAAATACAAAGGCATAGAGTAGTAGGCATTTCTTTTGGAATTAAAATTCAACAGAGGAAGAAATGTTTAGTATGGGGGAGGTTTTGGTTGTTATAAATGTTTTGGTGGAGAGACTGAATGGTTCATTTACTAGTTCCAAGTCTTCACTTCATCATGATCGGGTTTCTTTATTTATTTTTACTTTTATTTAGTTATTTATCAGAAGCAAGGTGAAGGTTGAACCGTGTAGCGCAAAAGTTTTAGTTCCTGATGCACCAATACTCTTCATGTATTGTTAGTGTTGACTTCCTGCCTTCAAGTTGTGTGATATGGGCCAATCAAGTCACCAATATTGGTACTTGGTTGTTAATTAAATGTGATAATCACGTATTAATTTAATGATGTCAGTGTCGTAGTGCTCTCTGAATTTTATTTAGAATCATTTTACATTTTTTTGGAGGCAATGGTAGGTGCTACGACTCAAATCAGAATGGCATTTGTCATAACACATTCTGATTCTGAAAGGTGATCATGTTCATAAACTGTCATTTTTTCTCTGTCAATCATATTACTCAAAGGTGATATTCATAGTGTTACATTTGTCCAAATTTTCTCACAACTTAAGGAATTTTTCTATCCCTTGACTAATGAATATTTTCATATGCCATGCTTATTTGTATTACTGCATTACTTTCTTGCAGCTTCTTTTAGTTGACATCGTTAATTTTGATCTTTACTTCTGAACAGAACAGGGGTATAGTGTTGTACTCCCAGAGAAATTACAAACTGGAAAGTGGAACGTTTACAGGTATAGCTCTTCCATTCTTCTCGATCTTGATTTTTATACATCATTCTGGAGCTAAATCTGAGTCTGATATTATTTTCAATTCTTTATGGAAGATCTGTACGATCTCCTCTGCAGCTAGTGAGCAAGTTTCCTAATCATCCTGAAATTGGTACCCTGCATGATAATTTCGTGTGAGCATCACTCCTTTTTCTATATAAAATTAGCTCTGAACTTCAGAGGATTGATAGTAATCTCAATCAACTGTATTTTAATAAAAAAATATTTTACATGCCTAAGAAATTGATATGTATTCTTTCAAACTCTGCTAATAATAGGCGCTCAGTTGACACCTTTCGAGACTACAAATATCTGGGAACTCGTGTCCGGATTGATGGAACTGTTGGGGAGTAATGTTTCTTTCTGGGGCTTCTTTGCTTTTCCATTCAAATTTACTTTACATCCTTCTCATCAGTTCCTCTATCCCTTCGCTTTTTAAGGTACAAATGGATGACTTATGGAGAAGCAGGAACAGCCCGGTCAGCAATAGGTTCTGGTTTGATTTATTATGGAGTCTCAAAGGTGAATGCTAGGTTATATTTTTATATTTGATTCTTATTTTATGTTTAACGAAGTATCATATAAGTTACCATTGGTTTATGCATTCATGTTTAGGGTTCCAGTGTTGGATTGTATTTTATTAATAGACCAGAGTGGCTCATTCTTGATCATGCCTGCTCTGCCTACTCATTTGTATCAGTGCCTCTGTATGATACTCTTGGTATGTTATCTACAATTTATCAGGAATTTTTTTCTCATTTATATCTACCTTGGCTTTACCCTCAGGTTTAACGACAAGAAATTGCTTTGCTCTTGTAGGTCCTGATGCTGTCAAGTATATTGTTAGTCATGCTTCCGTGCAAGTTATATTTTGTGTAGCTGAAACATTAAATATAGTAAGTATGTGTGGGCTTTTTCACAATATTGCGTATCCCTTCAGTTCCTTTATAATGAATACCGTACAATCACCAGTACCCATTTTGATAACTTGTTGTGATGATGGATTTCCACGTCGAGTATACTTTTCATGGCTTCTGGACCATGTCTGTAAATATTAAGTTAATCCAATGCACACTAGGGTGATTAAATTCTGTAGACCATTCAGATATTCTAAAACAAAGAGTTAAGGACCATGTTCATATATACTTTAGTTTTCTTGCTAGCATATTTTATATAACTTATGGTCTTCTTTTGCAAAAACTTACGTATCATATAACCTGCCCTTTCAGTTGCTGAGCTACTTGTCTGAGATTCCAACAGTGCGTCTAATTGTGGTATGTCTGAATTATGGCTTATGTTTGAAATTAAATCTTCATTTTCAAAGTAAGTCATACTGATTTTTGGTTAGTATGCAGGTAGTTGGAGGTATTGATGATCAAATTCCATCAGTTCCATCCTCAAACGGAGTTCAAATTATTACATATTCAAAGCTACTTAATCAGGTAATCTTATTGCTTTCTGTGTCAACAAATGTTGGTTTGTGGAGAATAGATAGTGTTCTTATTATATTATCTGCTTCCCTGAATTAGTAAGGAAATCCCATTTCTGTTCTGTGGTTCTCTGTCTAATTATCCATTTAGGTGTATCAGTCCTAAGATCCTTCTGTAAATGGTGTTGCTATTAATTTGGTCTGCTGCTATACATTATACTCGTTACTTCATTGTTCATGTGGTTTTGGTTTAGGGACGCAGCAATCTCCAGCCCTTTTGTCCTCCCAAACCTGATGACATTGCAACCATTTGCTATACAAGTGGTACAACTGGAACCCCAAAAGTGCGTAGGTTCCTGTAGAATTATGGTTTACTTTTTTCTTGCTGACATTATGATATACTATTCCCTTATAATGTTTTCTTTGCTTATAGTGTCTTTATAAAGCGTTTATTTTAATTTTTCTGCTCAACAAATTATGATCAGGGTGCTGTCTTGACCCATGGAAACTTTATTGCAAGTGTTGCTGGGGGTACTATGGATGAGAAGTTCGGCCCTTCTGATGTGTGAGTCATTTTTGAATGCATACAATGTTTTCCATTTTTTTTCTTTGACAGTTTATTCTACTGTCTTTACCTCAATTTCTTTTGATTTTCAGTTATATGTCCTATCTCCCTTTGGCTCACATTTATGAGCGAGCAAACCAAGTCATGGCAGTACACTTTGGCATTGCTGTGGGATTCTTCCAGGGGGTGTGTCTGACAAATTAAACTCCTTTCTTTCTTTCATTTGGTTTTTGTCTACTCATTTTGAATGAGCTTATACTTTTATGAAAAATTAACGTTATATATAAGTGTTGTAGCATAGGGGGTCCATACGATATTTTGTGAGGTCAAAATAATTTCATTTTTCATACTTGCATTCCGTGAAATGCTGCATTGATCCATAAAAGAGTTGTCAAGTAGCAGTCTTTTATTATAGTATTCTTGTGTTCCATATATACTTGTGTATGTATGCATGGATTATAAATTATAATGCAACCTAAAGTGTAGAATGTCTAAATAATAGCAACCTTTTCTGCTTGACTGTTATTGTCTTTTCCGGCCATGTAATATACTTTAGAGCACTGCCTTATGTGATGTGTTGAAGGTAGATTTTACTAAATTTTGTTTCAGTTTATTTTGCAATATTCTCAGATTAGCATAAAATTTATTTTTAACATTTTGTATGCAGGATAGTATGAAGTTAATGGATGACATAGCTGCCCTAAGACCTACTATCTTCTGTAGTGTTCCTCGACTATATAACAGAATATATGCTGGGTAGAGTAATTATACATTTATGCTGTACTTTTTAGAACTCTTTTTTTTTGCTTCTTGTGTGCTCATTGTATCATTCAATTGGATTTTTTTTACAGTATCATTAATGCTGTTAAAACATCTGGTGGTCTGAAGGAGAGACTATTTAATGCTGCCTACAATGCTAAAAGGCAGGCTTTATTACATGGTAAAATAATGGCTAAAAAGTTGTAACTTATCATTTTGGCTTAAAGTTTTAGTATCATTTAAAAAAAACTTACTTTTGACATCCATTTTTCCATTTGTTTCAGGGAAGAACCCCTCTCCAATGTGGGATAGATTAGTTTTCAACAAGATAAAGGAAAAGCTTGGAGGACGAGTTCGGTTTATGGCATCAGGTGCCTCGCCTTTATCACCTGATATCATGGAATTTTTAAAGATGTAAGCTTTGCATAATATTAATATTATTGTATACATTAATAAAGAGAACAGTCCACTTTTTATTTTTAATCAATTTTCTCTTACTGAATAATATGTGCGTTCTGCAGTTGCTTTGGTGGTCGAGTGACTGAAGGATATGGAATGACAGAGAGTACTTGTGTTATAAGCTGCATAGATGAGGGTGACACACTTGGTGGTCATGTTGGCTCTCCTAATGCTGCCTGTGGTGAGTACTAAGTATGACTTCTATATCACACAGCTTGCAGTATATTCATATGATTTAAAACCTGTTTGATATTATATTTCAGGTAATATGTGATGCACCTATGAACTTGTTCATGAACTGGTTAAATTTTTTCTTTTTAAAAAAATAAGTAGTTGCAACATCCCAGCATTTGTAGTTATTCAAAATGTTCTTTTCCTTGGTAGTAGGTACTGAATTTTAGGGATGGGCTGCATTCTTTATTTGGGGTGTAGTTTGTAAACATCAAAGTTAAATTTCTTGATTGATTTTGATGCACCTGATGAATGAGTAGGTCTATCTACGTGTGTTATTGGGCTGCTGAGGGGGTTCTTATTATAGGATTTCACCTGGACTCTCCGTGCAATGCAACCTAACCTTTATCATTTAAAGGACCTGATAGAAAGTGTGTAACTTAATAACCTCAGTATATATCAAATCTGCTCAGAAACAGTACACGTCTTGACTTTTGAGCCAATTCCCTTCCACAAATAACGATTCTCCCAGTCTTTTTTAAATTTATCTGCAATGGTGTTTAAAAGATGAATTTATATTTAGTTTATGTCAGCTGAAGCTTTGTTATGCCTAGTGCCAAGATTTTGTTCTTTCTTTCAGAGATAAAACTTGTGGATGTTCCAGAAATGAACTATACATCTGATGATTTGCCCAATCCCCGTGGTGAAATTTGTGTCAGGGGTCCCATTGTTTTCCGAGGTTATCACAAAGACGAAATTCAGACGTAACTACTTTTCCTGCCTGGTGCCTCTGAATGAAGTTTACCTTGTCATATATAAAACTACTTGACTTTCAATCCAATTATGCAGGAGAGAAATCATTGATGAAGATGGATGGCTTCATACTGGAGATATTGGGACGTGGTTGCCTGGTGGTAGACTAAAAATTATTGATAGGTGAGATAGCATTATTCTAGTTATAATTATAATCCATAATTGTTATGATACACACGGCTTCTTAACTTACCACCTGACAGATTGAATCCATCTCTGTTTAACCTTTAATTCATCAGGCCGCAAGTATGCTCTGTTCAATGAGTAGACTTGAATGGCACTTTATAGAGTGAACTTGCTATCTTCCATTGGTATTTTGTTCAATGAGTGCTATTGCTGTAAGACTTATAACTGCATACTGCCTCCATTTAACTTTTATAATTTATATATTTAACTTCAGTAAGACGCTTTTTGAAACTTGACACCCCTGGTTTCCTGTCTACTTTCCTACTTTCCCAGCCCAGTTTTTACAACATTGTCAAGCATATGAATGAAAGTTTAACATTTTATTATAGGAAGAAAAATATCTTTAAGTTGGCACAAGGCGAGTACATTGCTCCTGAGAAGATTGAAAATGTATATGCCAAATGCAAGTTTGTGGCGCAGTGCTTTGTATATGGTAAGGAAATTAATCAACATAAAAATTTGGTGTGATCTTTGTATCTCTATCTTACTTTACTCTTTACTTGCTTGCTGATGCTTCTTTTTTCTTTTTTAGGTGATAGCCTAAATGCTTCTTTGGTAGCTGTTGTCTCGGTGGATCATGATATGTTGAAAGCATGGGCTGCTTCAGAAGGCATAATGGTAGTATAAACTTTTAGATTGTTTTAATATTTGTTCCCCTCTATCATATGCATGTACTAAACGTCCATCTAGACAGTGCTTAAAAGTTGGTTTTACTTTGTGCTTGATATCTTGAAATGTATTTTTGATTCAGATCACTCTAAGTCTACAATATAGTTCGGAAATTAAGTTTGATAAAGACTTGGTACTAATTTTGTGAAAACAAAATTGTAGGATATCTGACATAAATTAAGCATTTTCAGTTAAGTTGAACCGACTTTCCTTTGACTTGGTCATACAAGTGAACTAACTTTTCTTTGATTGGTGATCATACAATTGAAATAACTACATGTATTAGATTAAATTTTTATCCCAGGGTTATCTTTCTCTAGAGTTACGCTTCTCGTGTTTCCATCTTTGTTTACTTTTTCGCCATATGATAGCTCTTCTATGATTAGTTTAGTATATTACATATTCATCCTTTTAAGGTTTGACAAAATCATACCGGTTAAAAAACATGGGAGGTTTTTATGTGAAATCTTGAAATTTGGACTGGCCCGAGTAATTTTGAAATCAAGAAAGTAGAATCCTGTATTTTATATCAAATTCAAGGGAGGTTCAAGAAATTTACTCTAATAATTTTATTTTGCTGCAATGAGTTGATGTTAATTTAGCGAAGCAGTCTGCAAGTTTAACTGATACTCTTGTGGGCATGGGTGCAGTATAATGATTTAGCACAACTTTGCAATGATCCAAGAGCAAAGGAAGCTGTCTTGGCTGAGTTGGATGCTGCTGGACGAGATGCTCAGGTAGGTTATTCATTTTATGTTACACTTATGCTTATCTTATAATTTGGCCCAGTCTTTAATTAATAATATTAATATCTGTAACTTTATGTGATACCTGTAGCTTAGAGGATTTGAATTCGTAAAAGCTGTCACTTTGGTTGTCGAACCCTTTACGTTGGAAAACGGTCTGCTTACTCCAACATTCAAGGCAAGCTTTGAGTCCTAAGATTTTTTGTTTTTCATTTTAAACTGATGTGGCAATAAATCATGTGTATTGCGTGCATCTTTTCAGATTAAGAGGCCTCAAGCGAAGGAATATTTCGCAAAAGCAATATCTGATATGTACACTGAGCTCTCAAGAACGGATATTTCTCAGAAAACGTTGTGAAATTGAGGGTCTCCCTTCACTCCCCTCAACAGATAAATAAAGACACATGATTCATACCATCGTAAGGGTACATAGCAGAAGCATCAAATGGGTACGATCTTGCAACTTGTTGTTTTGTAATGAAAAGAGTCGTGCTAACAATTTCGTAGCTTTATCTAGTTCTAGTTGCCTTACGTGATTTTAATATTTTTATTTCTGAATAAATATTACTATACCTTTTAATATATTCATTATTATTATTGTTGATGTTGCTGCAAACAATCAATAGTTCACTACCAACCTATTCAGTAGCATTTTGATATTTATTTATTTTCTTTTGGTGGGATTTCACTAACAAATATTATGCACCTGAGTATTTATGGTGATGACTGTTATTATGATTTTTGTGAATAAAATGGAGTCGAAATAATACTTTTATGACATTATATAATTTTTTAGAAAGGATCTTGATTCTTTGTGAAATTTAAAAAAATGCTAGCATTATGTTTCTTATTGTCTTAGGGCAATGATTAGGGGAACAAAAGTAAGAGGTATTCAATTAAAAAGAAAATTATTCATTATATTGAAAACATATAAAATAAATTAAATTCTTTTAACTAGTATCTTGAAATATATGTTATGTTAGCAATATCATTAAAATATTAAATATATAAACATAAAATGCAGTTCTATTATATATATTAAATTCAGAGTTTTTTTTACTTTTTAAAATGAAATACTTTTTGTGCATTGTTTGGCAGGTTATTCAGCTCTTCAATCTATTTTGTACACATGTTGAGTTTTATAGCTAGTTAAATTATTATCATTTTATTTAACAGGTTATTTGATCTAAAACGATTTTAAAGCATGAATACGAAGGTTCCAGTTGAAAGCCATTGCTCTCTTTTTTTCCTATTATCTTTCCGATTTGTTTGTGATTTAACCAATTTGCTTAGATGCTTTTTCAGAACGGTTTCATCATGTCAATTTTGTGGGACTTAACCCGAATAAAAGTGTCATGCATTTGTGGATTTTTGTTTTTCAAATTATCTTGAAAATAAACATATTCACTCATTGAGTGAACACTTCAATCGGCTGTTTAATCTGCTAAGTTTAATAAATGGTATCAAGTAGGTATGCAATCTGTTTACAGTCATTTTATCATCTTATGTTATTGACTTGTATGTTTGATGCTTTGTGCAAAGTTACTTTTGCTGTTTCAGTAAGATTGCAAGCTGACTACACATGATTTGTTTGATTCTAGATTCATTAGGGTCAAATTACATACAAAACTTCCCTCGGTTTCCACTTTTTGTTGTCATTTTTCTGCTGTTCAAGTCGTTGTAACATTAACAAAGCAGCTGCATGTGTCTTTGTGGGATTCAGACGCTAACTACAACAAATTGATTAACCCAATGGGTTTGTAAAATAAAATGAATCGAAACTATTTGTATTTAGATAAATCAAGTTTGATTTCAACGAGTAATTTTTGTAGAGTATTTCGGTTCCGTTTCTTTAAAATATCAAACCATGATCTGGTGTGTAAAGATAACCGAACTGAACTGTTTAAGCGAACCAAACTATACTGTGAAACAAGTTTTTGTCCAAATCGATCTGTTTCTAAGGAGCAGTTTAATTTGATTTAGATATTTTTAAAGAAAATGATGAATGAAAAGTTATGTGTTTAAATTGTGAAAGAAAATTAAATTCTTGTATCTAACAGTTAACTATTGTTAATGATCTTTCAGAAATCAAAATCCAGAGCCAAAACCTTAAATTGAATGACATAAGTAATTGACTCTTTGTCCTCTTGGCTCTAAGTGGTGCCTTCGCGTGCCTTTATATTCAAAATATTGGCCTAACGAACCAATTATGATGAAATCAACCATTATTCGCAGAGCACGCTTTGTTGCTCTACTCGGCACCCATGAGGTTCTTACTGCATCAATAGGAGCTCTGATCATGTATGCATCCATTCATACCTTCACTTTACCCTTTTCTTCTTCAACAACAAAGATAAACTTCAGTACACTAATTTTTGGGATTCTTTTAAAGTTCGATGGGACCATTCCGACCATTGAGAAATAAATTTTTTTATATAAGTGAATATAAATCTCATTTATAAATCAGATTTTATAAAATTGGGTTAAGATAGTGATAAGGTTAAAGTTTGTCTATAAGCCTCCACCACATTTTTACAATAGAATCCATTTTCTATTTATTTCAACCCGTATCCTTACATTTACGTAATGTTACCCTTTAAAATCCTACATGCAAAATTTTATACTGAAGGTGTTCTTGTTAAAAAAATTAAAGACTAATCCATCCACGTACTGAAATTTATTTAAGGAATCGACTTTTTCAACGATATTTTTTTATTACACATAGACTTGTCATGATGTTTAATATGTAAAATTATAGGAAAAATACCTCGTAATATATCTAATGTGTTTTTATTGTCGCTGAAAATGGTTTACAGTCTTGCCAATGGTCTAGGCAAATGAGTTGAAAAATTTGCTTGATCAGTTTCAATACAAGAAGAAAAGCAAAAGAAGTCCATAAAGCATAACACTTTGTTATTAAACATAGCCGGAGAAAGCAAGTGATAGGATTATTGGCATGGCCAAACTCATCATAGCAAAAGCTCCCTTTAGAGCAATCAATGGGTGAGCATTGCTAGGAGAAGGTGCTGGTACATTGGAAACTTGAACTGTTGGAGAGGCCAAAGCTGATGAAGTAGGTGCATCAGCAGAAACCTTGAGCACATTTATATCAACCTTCTGCCCTGCTTCGCAGTGGCCAGGGACGCCGCAGAAGAAGAAGTGGTGGCCATGATTGGTTATATTGATGGAGTCTTTGCCAGTGGTGAAGGTTGCAATAGGAGATGATGCATTGCATGACTTGTACATGGCATGCGTCACTCGCATTACATTGTGGAATTTCTCATTGTATTCAAATACTAGAAATACAAATCACCAACAACAATTTGAGTTATGTAGTTACGTTGGTACTAATAATCATAATTAAGTAAAAGCTGTGCTCTATAATGATTTTGAGTTGAATGTTTATGGAATATACTATGCAAATGTCCGCGGTGAGGCCAACAATCTCATTGCATGTTGTTTTGTCTTTTCATCCGAAAGAACTTGTGCAGAGCACCAGAGCACAAAAGGTTAATGCAAGTTAAAGTGGTGGGTCATGCTGGTTTTTACAACTCTCCTCATGAAACAGACGTATAAATGTGTACAAGTGTAAAAAGCAAGAGTTTTATGTAGGGGCCCTCCTTGAACACATACTTTATTTTCTTAATTATACAAACGCTTGCCATGGAAGTGCAATGGTGGGCTACTTCATGAAAAACACAAGAAAAGAAGTAACTGAAGTTTTCAACACCCAACTCCGCATTGCTAGAAAGAGAGACTATAGCAATGTATTTCCTTGCACATTATTCTATAATGGGGTGAAATCTTTAAAATCACTTTCTACTCTTATTTAACGAGTTTCATGCATAATTTTGCAATTTCAAGGTAACAATTCAAACTGTGTTTGGAGAAATGTATTAAAAATTATGTTCTTAGCTCTCCTCTTTCTAGAAAAAAGAAAGGGTATCGCCTAACTTCAGTATTGTATGTATTCTTATCATTATGAGAAGAAAAGTCAGACATCAAAAGGACTTTTTTTTCCATTTTCCAAAATGATTTGATCTCCCATCTGCTAACAATGAACAAAAGCCAACACAATACCCCAAACAAAGCATGCAATTGGATTTGGAGTGAGGAAACTTACTGATAGTGTCAGCAATTTGGAAGTTCTTGGTAGCAGCCCACTTCTTGTAGTCTATTTTGCCAAGGGTAGTCCAACCAGAAGAGTCCCCAACCTTGTATACAGCTGCATATGAAACCTGCACAATTGCCATCACCATGAACAAAGCCACAATTCTCTTTACCAAACCCATGGTTTCAAAAGCCCTTGTTGTTTGTGTCTCTTATCCTTGAGGTTTGGGGTCTTTATACCCTTTTGACTACTACTAATTGGCATTGAAGGCATTAGATGTTGGAACTTGAAGAATGGCAAAGTGGATGAATAGGTCCCACTATTTTTCTTTAATTAAATGGTTTGTAATGTTTGATGAAAACTCCATCTCCATTAGTAGTACTTAGAAAAGTGAAATGTGGGTCTCAGTAATAAGTGCCCCACTCACTCCTATTATGCTTTTGAAATCTCATTCTCAAGTTTTTTTTTAAAACATAATTAAGGCAGTAAATAATTTGGAAGGAAACTTATAATAAAAAATTATGAAAACGTTCCTAAACTTCCTTATAAAAAAGTCAGGAAATAATTCTTATTTCTTTCAATGTATATTTTTTTTTTCTAAATTCAATTTTATCAAAATTAAAAACAAAACTATATCAAGATATAAATTATTTTGTCATATCTTTAAATCATATTTTGTATATTCAACGATATTTATTCATAATATAATTTGCATATTCAAAAGAATTTATTTATTATCATTTTAATTATATGTAAATATTTATTCTGTTAGCTATAATACTAGTCTTTAACTAAAACATGAAAATCAGCAGCATTAAACATAAATGTCAACATTAGTTAAAACAGAGATATGTCAATTCATGTAACTCCTTTTACAGGATATATCAATGTAACTTAAGTTTCAAAGACTATAAGTAACTTTGTTCATGATTTTATCATCGTTTGTGTTTTCTTTAAATTTACACAAAACAGTGTAGAATTATTTTAATTAGATAAATATTTCGAATGCAAGAACATTTTTTTAATAAATTGGAGCAGGGAGAAACACCAAATTTGCATGCTGAACTCCTTAAAATGGTGACAATATAGTAGAGTTTGTTTACTTGTTTTCTTTTACTTCATTACAATATCTGACACACTTTAACACTTTCATCCTTTTTGACAGTTATATAACACTGCAGAAGAGCAAGCAACTAAATACAAATAGTGTAACAAAAAAAACACCCATTTACTAAATTGAAAGTCACATTTGATCAAATTTTGAGTAATGGTATGACATAAAATCTAATCCAACTAATAGGCCTTTGCTGCTACTGCATTTCATCTGCTACAAAAAATTTGTGGGTGGCATGATTACCACTTTTGTATTTTCATTGGTAACAAATAATTTGGTGACTGTCATTATAGACAGCAACCACCATATATTCTTTCCTTTGATGATCACATTACTTTGCTGCACATCAGAGAAGCCTTAAGCAGGGCACTCACTTATACAACCTCCAACTGAAAGCTACATTATCGTTTTTTGTGTGTATCAAATGACAGTAAGTAAAAATAAGTAAAGCAGCAAAAATAGTTCTTTTTAAATGCACTTACGTGTCTTATGATGGCTATTGTATAAGAAACTCATCACAGTCACAGAATTCAAATTCTGACTCTATTCAAAATCGAGTCCTACTTTACCTAATATTCGGTACGCTGCCTACCACCAATCATTAGCACCAAATGTGTCGAATTCACAAGTAATAACGTAATTAAGGTTTCATAATGTTAGTATTATCTATTCCCCTCAATCTATATTGATTTCCTGGAGGTTGGTATCATCTAATTCAGTGTATTTTTCTAACAAATGGCTTCATGAAGAACTACCACTAATTCATAGTGCAATGTATTAAAATAACACCATGACTCCTACCACAGTTCACCAACCATGCGTCAAAGTTAATGCTTGTTGTTAATTTATTTTATACTACATTTTCCACTTCTAATCTTATTCTATTGCATCAGAGTTACTGTTGAGATATGCAGGAAAGAAAGAAAAAACAGAATAAGCAAAAACAATTTAAGCAAAAGAGAAATAATGTGCTAGGAATAGGATTTTGTTTTTTTTTTGAGAAAAGGCAACAAAGGAGAAAAATAATACAAACGTAATACACACAATTAAGTGGCAATACAGTGTTACAGACACATGCCACTAACAAACTTGGTAAGCTGTAACAACCAAATCTAGCCAAACACTCCATAGAGTCTAATATGGTCATTTGAGAAACCAAACTATTGCTAGAATTTGTCTGATTTATATCTGTGAAGCAGATTAAATCCCTGAAGATTCTTACTTCTACTTGGTCAAATGTCAGTGACTACTTTCTCTTCTTTAACACAATCATCTTCAGCAAACCTCTTCCACAGCCAATGCTGCTTCCACACTCGCTCTGTCATCTCTTCAATAGGGACATTCTTTGTCTCGGGGAGCAGGAGAAGCACGAAGGTGGACATGATCAAGACACATCCAGAGAAGAACAAGAAGATACCAAACTTGAAGATGCACAGCATTGAGAGAAATGCCTGTGCAATGACAAATGTGCAGAGCAAGTTGACACATACAGCGATACTCTGCCCCGCTGATCGAGTCTCCAGAGGGAAGATCTCACTTGGGATAAGCCAACTAAGAGGGCCCCATGACCATGCAAATGCAGACACAAAAATGCACACCATCACAACTACCAACACCGCAAAACCCTTTGATAGGTCCTCATCGTGGTCCCTCACCTTCATTCCTATTATAACTGCAATAACAAATTGAGACAAGAACATCTGAACTCCAGCTTCCAACAACAGCATTCTCCGTCCGAGTCTGTCCACTGAATAGATTGAGACAACAGTGGAGATGACATTAACGGCACCAGTAATGACAGCAGAGTAGAGTGAAGCATCGTTCTTGAATCCCAATGTGTTGAAAAGAACCGGGGCATAAAACATAATGGCATTGATGCCAGTAAACTGCTGAAAAACCTGTTTTTTCGAAAACACTCAAATAGAATAAGAATCAGATAAATTGGGAAATTTCAATTGATCATAACTCGTACACCTAAGAATAACATTGTTTCAATTATGTTAAGAAAAGAGTGAACGTACAATTTTGTACCCATACATAAGTTTCAACAATTTGGTCCTTGAAATCTTGTATATATAGAATTTAGTCTCTAAAATGTCATTTTTACTACAGATTCAAGAGATAAGGCTATCATTGGTTACTCGCAGAAAAAAATATTTACACACTTCTCAAAAAAGAAAATGAAAACATGATACTGATACTCTCATTTTGATTATATACTACTTAATCATATAAGAAAAAACTAAACAGACAAAGTTGATAGATTCAAAGACTAAATTATGTATATCTAAGTTTTTAGGGGCCAAATCAATGCAAGTTGGCACCAGAAAAATTTTGCTGACAAAAAGGTATTTCAGAAGACAGCACGGACCTGCAGGGCAATGGAAATGAGGAGTTGGGGTCGGTTCCTGCGCTTCAAGATATTCCTGAAAGGGTGCTTGACCTCTCTAGCCACAGTACATGCATCAACAAGCTCCAAGAACTCAGGCTCAATGTTGTCAATGCCACGAATCCTTCTCAACACAGCTTTTCCTTCTTCCAAGTGACCACGCTCAATGAGACTGTTTGGGGTGTCCACCACCAAGAAAGCCCCCAAGGTGAGAAGCAGTGCTGGCAAACCACCCAAACCCAGAGATAGCCTCCAACCCCAACCACCTTTGATTCTGTTGTTTCTCAACAATAGTCAGCATCACCAACAATGAACAACATCAAGAAGAAACGAATGACACATGCTTTAGCAATCAATCATGCAGAACAAATTGGATATAATTTTGCATGAGAATCAGTACCTTGCAGTTTCATCATTGAATTCTAGATTGCAGGATTTTTTCTTACAACTTGAGTTACGGAAAATGAGTTCTTATTATACTACCATTAAATAATTGAAAGCTTATTTACCCGGATTGTTCTAAATCTTGCTATAGATAAATCTTTATACTAATAGAGCATTAAATGTTCCTTGATTTTAAAAATACTAAATATCAGTTTTTTAGTATTTTCATTATAAAATATATTTAATATGTTCTTCATGATATTTGCTAAGTTTAAGGTGAGTACAAATTTTGACACTAACCAAGCATGATGCAAGTTATCATTTCTGTGCCTGGACCAAGCAGGGCTTTCCCAATCCAAGACTCATGGGAAGGAAGCAATTGATGAAATCATGAATGAAAAAATTGTTGTTTCCATTCCCACTAGAATACTATGAAAAAGAACATCAGTTCTTGCTTTGGTGGGAAACAGGCACTTGCCACGTTAGCAGATATACTTGGTTGAAAAGCTTCTTTCTTTGAGCCATTTATGAAGGCCCAAAACCCTAAGCAGAGTGGGCAAGCATGTGCTTGACTTTTGGGTATGTGAGAGGAGTAATACAAATGGTTAATTGTGTTGGTTTTCTGTGCACCAGAATCTCTTTGGAGAACAACTCCAATTAAGCCCTCAATTTTCAAAATTTTGACCACCACTAAAAACCATTATTTCAATTGCTGATAGTATCTTTTTTCTCTGTTTTTAACACAACTCATATGATTCATTCAACAAAAATGATGGAATTGGAAGCAAGCATGCACACAAGAAACTTACTTGTTGGTGGCATAGTTGACAAGGTTGGCAAAGAGAATGCCAAGTGTGATATTAAGCTGGAACAGTATATTCAATGCTCCTCGTATTCTTGAAGGTGCGATCTCTGAAAGAAAAACTGGCACGGCCTGCCAACAAAGATGAATGTGTTCCACTTCATACCTTTAAACATTACTCAACTTATTTATTTTTCCCATAATAATTTGAATTAGCTTTCTCGTTTATATGGATAAGATGTAAATAGATGCGTAAGCTACAAAAAAAAGTAGCAGCAGAAGTTGAATTTTTGTGGCACTTTCAATGTAAAAAGGAGAGAAAACAGGAAGTGATTTCCATGAAGGTAGTAAAGCGAAATAGAAAGAAGGATTTAAAGCCTAAAAGTTTGAAGAAAGAGGATAGAAACTCATTAAGATTAACTTTACTTTTAATATTATATTAAACTTTAATGAAATTTAAACTTACCTTATAAATAATATATTTGATACATCAGAATGGCCTTTTTACATTTTCTAAAAATATTTTTTATCATTACTTTATAAATTTTAATCCTTTATGTTGGTCAGATATGTCGGCCACTTTCTCTATCTGTGGTTACCAAAATATACAGACATACACACACCTACTCAAAACTACAAAAACCTATTTTTGTCTTAAACTAAGGGACACAATTAATATGTCAATATCTCACGTCAGCTTTTTAAGTTTTTACTTATAAAACAACAACCATATTTTTACGTTAAAATATACTAATAATGTTTAATTTTAGTTAATGTTGACTTACATTGAAAATTTAATTTTAAAACTATTTTTAAGAACGTCTTTAATTAATATATTCAAGCTTTTTTTATGCGTCTAATTGTAATATTCAAATACTTTTTTTTGTATCATTTTCAAAATTCAAGAGAGCATGCATTGTTTTCTTTTCTCTTCACCTAATTAATTTACAAATATCTTATTAAAATGATTTTTTTTATTACATTTCGTAACGTTTTTTACAAGTTACTACTATATAAAAAAATATTGTGAATGTCAATACAAACATAAATAACAGCCACACATCCCAAGATAATTACTGTTCATTTAATTTTTAAAAAATACTTATATTGAATTAATTTTAGAAGCATACACGTATATGATGAAGACGTAGGAAAATGAAAGCATAGCTCTGTTCAATAAATTATAAACAGCAACCTGAACCAAATACCAATTATATATCATGCACATGGGATATCATGATAAATGATATTTCAGTGGGACACATCCCACAGGAACATTTTTCCTCAACCTTTTTCAAAATTATGAATAAAGATTACCCTTCGTTCCTATTTATAACAATATTTCAATTCATTCATACACTTTTTAATCAAATTAGTTAAATTATTTAAAGTTATATTAGTATTGTTATAAAATTTTTCCTTATTATATTTAAAGTTTAAATAGTTGCATAAGATATTCAGTACTTATATTTTTAAATCTTATTAAAAGTTGTATATTATTCATTATTTTTAATTGAAATATGTCAATTCATTAAGAATATTTTTTTAAAAAAATAATACGTCATTCAACTGCAAATAAATCTTGTGCGAAGAGAAAATAAATTTTCTGACAATGGTCTTAATATCCTTGACTCTCTCCTTTGGTCTAGTCAATAAATGGAATACACTGTATAGCAGAGAAATTATTAAAAAATTTATTAAATGGAATATAATATAGAGGAAAAAAAATATAGAGTGAATTAGAAATTATTTTAAAAATTAAGAATTTATATTCTTTAAATTATACTCTGTCATTATTGAATAAATTTTTGAATGAGTCATCACTTAGGGCATACATTCATATTAATGGATATGTAAATAGGTATATATATACTACACGAAAATCATCAAATAAAAATCAATTTGTAGAAAGTAAAATAATTAGTTGCAATAGTAACTAAATTAGAGATTATTTTAGAAATTAAAAAAAAAATTGATTTTTAAATTAGTTTCTATTATTTTCTATTATTGTTAAATAGTTTTTAAATTTGTATCTAATTAGCAATCAAGGTTTTTGTTACTAAATTTAGAAACTAAATAATTGGTAGTTAAAACCTTAGTTACTAATTAGATATCAATTTATAAACTATTTAACAATAATAGAAAACAATATAAACTAATTTAAAAACCAATTTTTTTGTTTAGTTTCTAAAATGATCTTTATTTTAGTTCCTATTGTAACTAATTATTTTGGTCTCTAAAAATTGGTTTCTATTTCATGATTTTCTTGTAATGATAATTATAAATGATATAAATTGATAATAAATATTTATGTATATAAATATGTTTTAATTTTTTTTAAACAGCATTATTAGTTCAAAAGAGATTGTTTCTTATTTTTATAATCATATTAAAAACTTATACAATAAATTTAATTTTTTAGAAAAATAATGCATTTCTCATTTTTAAAATTGTGTTAAAATCGTATTAGAATTGTTAAAAATTTAATAAATATATTTTGAATTAGACACTTTATCATCCTAATGCATGTCCTACTAGTGTCGATGTTTTTATCCGAATATTATAGGTCATAGTATTAGTTAATCTCTAAACTTAAGTAGCAAAATTTGTAATTACTTCAATCTGTACATAGTTTCTGAATTCCCCATCCAAACTGCAGATTAAAATTATTTAGTTTGATTTTGATATAAAATGTGGATATTGAAGGAAATCATGATTTGTGTGCATCTGGAATGAATAGTATTTGAATTATGAAGGATAAAACAAATGAACCTGGTTAGCAAAACCAACTCCACAGCCAAGTAAGAGCCTGCCAATGATGAGCATGGCGAGGTTCTGAGCTGCAGCATTGAAGGCAACTCCAGCAATGAAGATGAAACCTGCAATCAACATGGTGGCTCTTCTTCCCTGCTTACGAGTTATATGTGAGGCCAAAAATGTGGCTGTTAAACCCGCAAGGTACAGACACGATGTGAATAGTTGCAACTTTTCATTGTCGTATTTGCAGTAGTTGCTGTCCACCACTTTCTCTTCCACTGTCTTTCTGTACACCTCCGGAAAAAACTCTTTCAGGAATGCTGCCATGGATGTCACACCACCTGATTCAAATCACCAAAAATCAGATATCTTCAATCAATCACAAAGCACTATTAGAATATAAGGGTCTGTTTCTTTCTCCTTTCTTCTTTCTCCTTTTGCCTTTAAAATTTATTTTCTAAAACTTCATAGGGAAAAGAATGAAGACTATTACCGGAAACACCAACGTCGTATCCGAACATGAGACCTCCGGTAGCAGCCATTATGCACGAAAGGATGACAATTGGAGTTATCTTTGCCTCAGAATCATTGACACTTGTTGTTGTCATAGTTATTTCAGATAATTAAGAAGCTGGTTTTTCTCTTGAATGTTTTTGTCACCCTCACACACATGCACAATAGAGTGAAGAATGTTTTACTTTCACTTGCATGCCTTTACACTTTGATTTATAACCATTGAGAAAGAGTTTCACTTTGCTTTTTCTTCTTTAACTTTTTTTTATCCACATCCCATAGACAGAATAGTCATTCTGTGTTTCCATGATTTTTGTCGGAATGATATCATAGGGTTCGAAATATAGTATATAGTCTCTTTAATTCTTGAAATCGTCATTTATATTTATTATTTGTGCTGATTGAAAAAAAAAACTTTACCTAAAAAGGTAATATGGTTATAAGTTAATGTGGGTTTGTGACTCACCTTTCCGTTTTCTTGTCATAATTGGGAGATTAATTGTCGCAATCAATTGCAATTAATGGGAGATTAATTGCCGTAATTAATTGCAATATTAATTGTCACAATCAATTGTCATCAATGGGAGGTTAATTACCATTAATTGTATTTATTATTGTTGTCTCCTAGAACCACTATATATACTGGCTTCCTTCAAGCAATGTAATAACACTACAAAACAAGCAACACACACTTTGCTTCCTCTCTCTTTTCATATACTCTCTATTTCTGTTCTTGGGTGTAAGTGTTTAACCCATATAGAGAGGATTTGTTTTAGGGCTATTTATCTATTAGTCTGAGAGGAATTCATTTTACTCCCAGTATCATTATAGTGAAAGTTTTGGTTCTCTCGCCGGTGGTTTTTTACCTCTATTTAAAGGGGTTTTCCACCTAAAAATTCTGGTATCATTCTCACTTTACTTGTTACTTTAATTTCTCATAATCTTTGGTTGAAATTATCACGCTTCC
>Ga0123342_1002266_pt1 | contig 32017 bp, 14 predicted proteins | sample Turbeawhitnodule_FD_89960 | JGI IMG/M metagenome (GOLD analysis project Ga0123342, IMG submission 89960) | Root nodule microbial communities of legume samples collected from Mexico - Turtle bean Mexico white nodule | ecosystem: Host-associated > Plants > Roots > Nodule | place: Mexico: Nepantla... | reverse complement strand
CAATTTGGATAATCCAAAAATGTATCCAATCCATATCCAATTAAATGGATTGGATTTAAAATCCAAAAATATGGATTTGGATTTAAGATAAATCCATTTAAATGGATTAAAACTAATATGGATTTGGATCTTTATGGATTGGATTTTGTAATTTGGATTTTTTGCCCACCCTTAATCAAAATAATTACTCTTTTAAAATTTTCTACGGAAACATATTTGGAAGACAAATTCTTCCTGCATCATATCAATTTTAACCTCCACCATATCAATTTTTTAAATTTCCAAAACTACACTTATTCCAAATTAAAAAATTCAAAATAATAATTATAATTGAGAAATAAAAAAATATATTCTGGAAAAGAAATTTTGAACACAAAACTAAAAACACATTCTAATAAAAAAATTCAGAATTCAAAAATATGTTTCGAAAATTGATATCCAAAATATTTCAGATAAAAGTTTAAAAAATAATTTTTCCCATTTTTGTGTAAGGTTATTTTCATCATTTAGAAAGGATATTTTTGTCATTTTCTAGAGCTGATTGGGTGCATGCTGAAATTGATATGGTGGAGGGAAAAATTGCCTATTTGGAAAAGCTGAAGTCTTGGATTTCAAATGTTATTTTTTAGAAGAAAAGAGAAAGTTTTTCGTTTTAAAAAAAAAGTTGTGTTTGAAATAATCTGTTTTCCAATTTTATACATACAATTAATTTATATAAAATGAATTTTTATATTTTAAAAAAAAATACCTATTCATCTTCCACCATCACACGCGGTTAAAATTTGGGTCCGAACTGAGAAGAAGAAGAAAGGATGTCGCGAAGTCGATTGCTATGGTTCACCTTTGGATTCGCATCATCATACGCTGTGTTTTCCCAATGCGTTTTGAAGGCCTTGTTGGTTCAGTCTAATGCGCTTTACTCTCACCTCGAAGACGAGTTTGGCGCTCTCCAAACCAGAATCTCCGAAATCGAATCCTCTTTGCCAAAACCTTCTTCTGTTCTCGCTCCTCCTTCCGCTTCCGATCAGGTAATTCATCGCTCTCTTTAATTTCACGCTCAAATCGCCTTGCCAGCCATAATTTCTTTTATTTTCGGTGGAGAAATTTCTCACAATTTAGGGATTGCAATTCGTGGTTGATAAATACTCATATTCTTGGCAGTTGCAATTTTCATCTTAATAAGATTTTTCTTTGCGTATTTAATCTAATTAATTATAATATTATGATCTGGATACTGCAGTAACGGATTGTGGCTCAAATAGTGGATTGAATTCGGTTCAAATCTAAATTCTAAGAAATTTGAACTTCACCAGTCTTTTTTTCAAGAATATAGTTAACACTTGACTTTCTATTTGTGAACCTCAATATTACACTTGAAAGAAGGCAACATTAGATATGTTTTCTGCTGCTGGTAATTTTAGTAGAGAGAATTTTCAATTGCAGTTGCTTTTAATTCTTTCATGATCACTCACATTTAGCTGAGTGTGCATCGAAAAACTTTTATTGTCTTTGGCAGGTTGAAGGGAAATGATTTCTACAAGGTTCTATGGGATTTATGCTTGATCTAATGTTCTTAGAGGAAATGTCCAAAATAAAACAAACGCCGAGGCAGCATTAAAATTTTACTTTTGCATGCTTTTTTTGTTTTCCTGGGATATTAACGAATTGTGAGGAAGAAAAATGAGAAGAACAAAGTGAAGTTTAGTCTGTTCCAGGACTTTGAACTATGTTATTATCATTAGCAATTTTTTATGAAATTTGATACGCTGAAGAAAATTTGTAACCAAGATTCTCTGGTGGGTTCTGAAACCACCATTAAGCATACTGTTGTAAAAAAATAAAGGAAAAATAGATATTTTATCATCAATAACTTTTCGTTTTATTTTACAGTTGTTATCCAAGTTTCTGCTTCACAATTTTTTAGATGAAGAAAACGCATTAGAAATATAGTTACATTTTAAAGTGGTACATATTCAGACATGTTGTTTTTTCTTCCTTTTATAGTTTTGCATGCTTGAACAGAGTGTTGTTTTGAATCTCAATTGTTATTTTGAATTTATTTATTTAATTAAGTAGAGTTGTTTTTCACTTTTAAATAAGTGATCAACTACTGACCTGATATTTAGGGATACACTTTAGTGCACGTTGTTAGGAAACCACTCATTATTCAGTACATGAAATTAGTGGGTGCAGGTGATATTTTCTTGTTTATGTTTTGAGTCTGTATGGTTATATAGCCTAAATTGCATTATGAATTCAATAACACAGTGTTATAAAACAGAGAGAGAACTTACGTTTGTGGTCAACAATTGGTATCAGAGTTCCTTTACCAGGGCCTGATCCAGAATTTGAGTGAGAGAAATAGTTGTGAGTATTTGATAATCGCACTGAGTGTGAGAGAAACAATTGTAAGTATGTGCAAACATCAGTATTATTCTAAGAAGAAGGAAAGACCGAAAATGGAAGATTCCAGCAAATACGTGCAACCTGCAATTTCCAAGTTTGATGGGCATTATGATTATTAGGCAAAATTAATGGAAAAATTTATACGTTTTAAGTAGTATTGGCAGTTGGTGGAATATGGGATTTCAGTAGTAGAAAATAAAGCTACTACATCAGAAGCGGAACTAAAACTCATGGAAGAACAACAGTTGAAAGATTTGAAGATAAAAAATTATCTTTATTAAGCCATTGATCGAGAAATCTTAGATAATATCCTCAATGATGATACATCCAAACACATATGGGATTCTATGAAGCAAAAATTTCAAAGTTATACTTGAGAGAAGATGACACAATTACAAGCCCTACACAGAGATTTTGAAATGTTGTAGATGAAGGATGGAGAGACAGTTAACTCATACTTTCCCATACTTTGAAAATTGCTAAAAACATGAAGACGTGTAGTGAAAGCATGCTTAAGAATGTCATTATTGCGAAAATCTTGCGGTCAATGATTCCTAAATTTAATTATTTTGTGTGCTTAATTGAAGAATCCAACAACTTGGACACTATGACCATTGACAAATTGCAGAGCAATCTTTTGGTTCACGAGCAAAGAATGACCTATCAAGGAGAAGAAGAACAAGTACTGCAAATTAAAAATGAGGATAAGGGAGGACGAGGCAGAGGAAGAGGTAGAGGTTCTGTCCGAGGCAGAGGAAGAGGTAGAGGTTCTTTCCGAGGCAAAGGAAGAGGGAGACAATCATTTAAGAAAGCAAAGATTGAATGTTTCAAATGTCACAAACTTGGACATTTTCAATATGAATGTCCTACTTGGGAAATGAAAATAAATTATGCTGAAGTGTAAGATACGGTGGAACAAGAGGATGAACTTTTGCCAATGGCTCACGTTGATGTTAAGCAACAAAAGGAAGATGAATGATTTCTTGACTCCGGGTGCAATAATCACATGAGTGGTAACAGGGAGTGGTTTTTAAAATTATATGAGAACTTCCGCAATACAGTAAAGCTTAGCAATGATGCTCAGATAGATGTGATGAGAAAAGGAAGTGTTCGATTAAATATTAATGGAGTCGTACATGTCATTTCACATGTGTGTTATGTTCCTGAACTCAAGAATAATCTCTTAAGTGTAGGACAACTTCAAGAGAAAGACTTGACTATATTGATTAAGGAAGGAAAGTGTAAAGTCTATCATCCTGAAAGAGGACAAATTATGGAGGTTAAGATGAAGGAGAATCGGATGTTTGTGCTGACAGCCACCATGATATCAACAAAGTCATGTTTTTTGGCAGAGCTAGAGAATATGAGCTTTGGCACAATCGACTTGGTCATTTAAGCTACAATGGTTTGAAAATGCTTTCATCCAAGAAATTAGTAAATGGGTTGCCATCTATCACTACTACAATAGATCTTTGTACGTGTTGTTTGGTTGAGAAGCAATATCGAAAGTCTATACCGAGGAAAAGCCTATGGAGAGCATCCAACAAACTTCAACTTGTTCATGCAGACCTATGTGAACCTATCAAACCAATTTCAAGCAACAACAAGAGGTATATTCTAAGTTTCATTGATGATTTTTCTCGAAAGACTTGGGTCTATTTCTTGCATGAAAAATCGGAAACTTTCTCACTGTTTAAAATTTTCAAAGCCTTGATTAAAAAGGAAGCTGGGATAAACATTATTTGTCTAAGAAAGTGATTTCACTTCAAACGAATTTGCAGAAGTTTGTCATGGTCAAGGTATAAGCAGGTGCAGTTGACAACAACTTACACACCTCAACAAAATGGAGTTGTTGAGAGAAAAAACAAATCAATCATGAATATGGTGTGTTCTATGTTGATTGGAAGACAAGTTCCTAAAGTATTCTGTAAGAAATTGAGGAACAAAATGAAGAGGATGTTGTTGACAGTTCCATAGGCACCAATACTCCTCCTAACAATTACGAGACTCCAGTTGAAGGGAGGGTTATAAGGAATATGAGAGAGCCGGTTTGGATGATTGATTACAAAAAAGAGAAGGTCTATCAGATGACGCTGACCTAAATGTAATGATGGTCACTAAAGATGATCCAATTTCATTCGAGGAAGCTATCAAAAGCCATAAATGGAGAAATGCAATGATGAAAGAGATGGAATCCATAAAGAAAAATCAAACCTAGGAGTTGAGAGATTTTCCAAGAGGAATGAAACCTTTAAAACCAAATTTAAAGAGAATGGAAAGATAGACAAGTTCAAAGCAAAGCTTCTTTGCTTACTGATAAAAGGGGATATGTGGTAAAAGAATATGCTTCTGAAGCTAGACTTGATACTATTCCTATAATACTTGCAATAGCAAAGGGTTTATTATGTCTAACCTTTGCCATTGATTGAACTTTTCCTCCTTAGCGCTCTCGTTGCATAGGTTTAAGAAAAGAAACCTTTACTTTAAAAAAAAATCATAAAAAAGTTAAAATAATAAAGCCTCCACGGTACACATTCCACAAATTATTCTACCCTCCACTAATAAACCCCTTTTAAAATTAAATTTTTTAATGATATAATATAGAAATTACAAGTTAGATATAATTAATAATTATTAACTATTATAATCACTAATTAGATTTTATCATATCAGATTAATTTGTTATAATTTGATACTTCAAATTTATATTAAGTATATTCTGTTAAAAATATTATTTGTAATTCAATCTCAACTAGTTTCTTAATTTCTCATATTTAATATCTTGATTCATAAGATTTAAACTAATAATAAAAATAGAATATATATTTTTCTTGTAATTATACTATTATCATATTAATATTTTTTACTCAATTTAATAATCACATATCTATACATTTTATCTCAACAATATATAGATTTTGCACTTCAATAACATCATGAATCAAGACTTTTTATGTTGTTGAAGATTCTACAATAAGATTAAACTTCTATTTGTAATTTCATAAAATTACTTAATTATAGTAATAATATAAATATATATTTTTAATTCTCTGGTGGTACTAATTAAAAAAATATATATGATCTGGTTAGATTTTAGAATTTGAAAATTCAAACTGACCAATATCACGAATATTTTGAATAAATCAAATTGAATTTAAATCATAACATTTATAGTCAAAACCAAAAACATCATGATTATTTGTAAATAAATTTAATTTAATATAAATAATAACAATAATAATATATTAAAAAACCGACATCAGATTGTGAAAGTACCACCAAGAAAATATATTTTAATTTATATATACTTGACTAAAAATCTAAATAACAATATATTGAAAGAAAATATATTTTTACAGTTATCAGTTTTAATTCTGTATCTGTTATCTGCATCTTAATAATATCTTAAACAATGTATATATATATAACAAGAAGCTTACAAAGACCAAGATCTAAGTTTAATTTTTTTTTATAAAGTTTTCGTGTTAGACATCATTATGCAACTTGACATCTCAACTAAGCTGACACTTCAAGAAACAACAATCATCTCAATCTAGGTTTAATTTCTCTGCACTACACACTGTTTTTGTTCACTGCAAATTGAAAAGAAGAAGAAACAATGTTGAAGAGTAGAATGTTATGGGCATCCTTCGGAGGGGCGTCTGCATTTGCGTTTGGAAGAACCAGGAATGAGGAACCCACTTTCTCTAAACCTCATTCTTCTTTACCTAATTCTTCATCACCTAATCCTTCATCTTCTTCTTCAATTTTTACTCCTGGTAATTTTCTATTCTTATTTGATAGTGTATAACTAGGTATATAAGTTTCACTTTATCAACCACAATTTTGTAAGAAGAAAGATTTACTAATATCATATGAAAATATCTATGAAAAGTATTACTTTCATATATCTCATTTAAAAAAATAGAGAAAAAAAAGAAAATAAAAAAATAATATATTTTATTAATCAAGAATTGTTATTCATTTATATACCTATTTATATACTATCAAATAATAATTAATATCGACACCACAGCGATTACCACCGACACCACAGCGATTACAACTGATAGAGAAGTTACAACCTACAGATATGTTACAACCGATAGATATATTACAACCGACAGATCAACCGATAGAGCAGGTTCCGAAAGATATGTTACAACCGATAGATATGTTACAACGGACAGATCAGATAGAGCAGGTTCCGAAAAATATGTTACAGACATATATGTATATGTTACAACCGACAGATCACTTACTACCGACAAAGCAATTACTACCGACAAAGCCCTTATAACCGACGGTTTTATAATTTAAATTAAATGTTTTATTGAAATATTTATATTGTGATTAATCAATTATCCATTGATAATATATTAATTTATATTTAATCACCACATAAATATTTGTTTATCTTACTGAATACAATATATTTGAGTAGTGAAAGATTTGAGTTGCAGTTTATTTGTTATGATTATGGTGCAGATTCCTCAAAAAAATGTCTTCTTTTCATTGAGAGGTCTGTTTTTTTCTGGGAGACTTGATAGATATATGTATCAACTGAAGCAACCTTCAATTTCTTTATCTTCTTTGTTTTTTTTGTTTTTTTTTGTTTCCATGCAAGATTAGCCTTTTTTGTTTAGAATAATGTTATCAAATATTATAGTCATGTTTTAGTTATTTATATAATTATATGCAAAATTAAGGTTTTGAAAATTGGTTGGGAATAAAATTGTTACTGGAGTAACAGTGTCATTCTTTTATATCTGGAAAAGGTAATTTTGAAATTGCCGGTAAAAGAAAAACATAAATATTTGTAACATACTTACAATTTTGTATAATAATACGTGGTAAGTTTTACTGAGATTTAAAACATCCCATGCAATATTAAATTATTATAGTGTATTTTGATGAAGTAATTTAAGAGAATAATTTATTTATTTATTTGGTGAATTTAAAATTATTTAAAGTAAAATGAGTTGTTTTGATGAGGAAATTAAAAGAAATTGAATTTAAAAAAAAAGTATTTTAAATAATTAAATTAATGAAATTGAAATTCCACAACTAGTTACTTACTTTTTATACATATTTGAAAACAAATAATTTGTTAGATATTACTTGAATATTTAATTTTGATAATATTTTTTAAAGTTTTTTTTTATACTTTAATATTTAAATTTACTAATATATTTTTAAAGTTTAATTTTAAATTTTTTATTTTAAAATAAATACTTTTGAAATGAAATTTTATCTTATAGAAGAAATTCAATGAATTTATCCAATAAAAATTATAATGTAAAATATCTTAATTACAATCCTAATAAAATATTTTAAAAAAGAACAGAATTTAGTTGCAAAGAATTAAAGTATCATGTGTGTAGTGCTTATGATTTCAACATTAGTTTTAATTATCTTTTACTGTTACTATCATGAAAATTTAGACACAATACACGGTTGATGGCTTGTTATAAATATTATTAAAAATTATTTCAGATAACATCTATGATGTAATGGAAATTTTCTGAAAACGTTTGTGTTAATATCTTAAAAAAAATAAAAATTGTGTTGGATGAAGTAATTTATATGTAGAATAGTTTATCTAATCCCTTCTTTCCTCTATATCGGGAAAGGTGAATTTTTTAAGATAAAAAAATATGAGTTGATAAGGGAAAAATCTAATGCAATGGTTTTGATTAAGTAACAAAAACATATATTCTTTTTATAAAAATTTTCAGGTGAGACATCATTATATAACTTAATATTTCAACTAGTCGACACCAAACTATAACAATCATATGTCATCACATCAAAAAATATTACTAAAATAAAGTAAAAAGAAAACAAAATACAAAAATATGAGAGAACTAGACCCAAACTCGTATGTTAACAAAAACGATACATAGGTAGACTATACATATTCATAAAGAATTTTAAGAACAAACTAGATGGAAACCTATTATACAAATGAAATGATTCTCTATGAATAAATCTTAAATTAGCCAACTTATCAACACACACATTCTCTTCACGAAAAATATGAGTAACCCTAAACCTAATTTTCCCACAATAATTAAGACAAGTATTTCATCGATTACGAGACATCCACGGAACATTAGTCATAGCAATAAACACAACACAAACCAAGACATAATCACATTCAAGCCAGCCAAACTTTAGTAATCCCCATCTTTTGAGCTTCCTCCATAGTATGTATAACTCCATAAATATCAGCAACCATAACAGTCTGAACTTCAAGAAACACAGAGAAAACACCAATAAATTCCCTCATATTTCCACGAAAAATACTTTCACAAGTAACAAGACCAAGATACCCCTAGCAGCCCCATCAGTGTTAGTTTTAACTCAGTCTGGTGAAGGAAACTCTCATCTCAAAGGAAGATGACGAATAACTTTACCACTACGAGTATTAATACCAACAAACTTAATCAAGTTGAAATCCAACATATCATTCTTCATTGAAGCTTTAGACGAATTTTACACTAGACAAGTTAAATATTTAATTATCGAAATATCCTTAGAAACCTCAATTTTATCCTGAAATCTAGCATAATTCCTCATACGCCATATCATCCAAATAGAAAAAGTTATCACATCAAGCTTAATCAATTTAACCAAAAGACTATCATCCTTATTAGAGAAATGATAAGTAAAAAAGATCTGTCGAACCCAACTCCAAATATGCAAAGCATTAGAGCATTCAAAAAATAAATGCTAAATAGATTCCTCATGCTTTTCACAAAGCATACACATATAACATATATGCAAACCTTTATTATGAATATATTGTTGTAGGAAGCCGCCCATGAAAAACTTTCTAGAGTACTAGAGTTTTGGAAGGCGGAATAGATGAAGAGCAAATGAATTTATCCCAACTATAGGGTGCTTCTTGTTCCAAGAAAAAAGTCATAGACTATTTAAGAGTGAAATGATATGATTAAAAGTCTCAGGTAGAATCCAATTAGGAATATCATGTTCCCTCCTAACCATGATATGATTAAAAAAATGAGGCATTTGTTGTAAAGATAAGGGAATATTCCAATCACAATTTGTCCAAAACTGAGATACTGTGTCCGGAATGCTAGCACCATTAGATAATCCTGCAATATTTGCTAAAGAAGTATTAGAATACCATTTATAATCAAGTATAATAGAATAAAACTGCTTAATTCCAGGCCAAAGAGATGATGATCTATAAACATTATAAAATCGCATTTTGATTTAAGAACCCTGACTTTCAAGAGCAAGACCAAGGTCTGTTGCTATAAGCAAAGTTTCAAGCTATATGCATTATTTTCATAACGAAAGATTAATAATCTTCAAACCTCCATTCTCAAGAGGAGAATAAATTGTATCCCAATTCATGGTGACTATGTCTTTTTTCAGAATATCACCAGTCTAAATAAAATTTCGACACCACTGCTCAACTTGGTTAAGAAGTGAAGAAGGTCATTTATACATATTAAAGCTATAAGCTAAAAATCCAGTAATCACCGTATTAACCAACTGAATTCGACACATCATGCTAAGAGATTTACCTTTTCAAGATGCTAGCTTCAGTTTGACTTTATCCGCCAAAGATTGAACAAATCGACACTTTAGATCACCAACGAAGATAAACACTCCTAAATAATTGAAAGATAAACAACCATGACTATAAGAAATAATAAGTTGAATTTTGCTGACAAATCTTGCAGAATTATCCATGGTGAAAAAATTACTTTTAGAGTTATATTAACATATTGACCAGACAAATTACCATATGTTTTAAAAAAAATACTCAAATTTCTAAGAGACTTAATATTTTCCTTAGAAAAACAAATATATCATCCGCATATAAATATATGAGAGGAAGTGATTTTCTTATCATTCGTAAGTTTATAAATTTCATTATAAATATAATTGATTTTAATAATAGATCAGGTAAGTGTTATGTGTGTCTCTTAAATGATATAATATTATATAATATTTTCTTATATTTGATAAACACATAAAATCAAATGATACACACATACCATATTATAGTTAAAGTTAAAGCTCATTTCTTCACTAACCACTTGACGCATTGTCTTATAGAATAACGACCTCCCACAAATCTTCGGTATTGATTATGGAAATAACTTTCATTACATTAAAAAAATTATTAAATATTATAAAAATAATTAATTTTAAAAATAAAAATAATTAATTATTATATATTAATTAAATTAGAAACTATTTTAAATATTAAAAAATTATTAATATTTAAAATATTTTTTATTATTAATAAATAGTTTATAAATTAATATCTAACTATCTACTATTTATTTATATTTTAAAGTTTGATAGTTAAAATCTTAAATACTATTTTAAAAATTATTTATATACTTCCAAGCAAAATTAAGTAAGACACAAGAAGAGTCTAATTTTCTTTTATTAATTTTTTTTGAAACATTTACATTTAAACACTTTTAATCATGGTCTTTTTCCTCTAAGTGCTTTCAGTTATATGAACTTCTTTTGATGAAATGTTTTCTTTAATGTACAAAATACCATCTCATATATTAATATTATTTTACTCAATCTAATAATCACATATCTATACATTTTATGCCGGAAAGTATATACTTAATCATATAACAATATATATTTTTCACTTCGATAAATTTATACATCAATTATAAAAAATAAACAAAAGATAAAACAAAACTTAATTTTCTAGTTTCATATTTATAGTGTAAGTGTTCATCCGGTACAGTAACTTAAATATTAAAGTGTTTCCTACTTATTTTATTATTTATAAATTAAATTGTGAGAATTTATTAAGAAAATTATTAAAAAAAAATAAAAAATAAAAAATAATTAATAACTATATTGACTAAATTATATACTATTTTACGGATAACAAACTTATTGATATCTAATTATTTATATCATTAATAAAATTTATAAAATAATTTTTATATTTGTATTTATTAAGTTATTAATAAGAGTTGTCATCAATTAAATTTTTATAAATCCAAATTGTAACTCCCGTGACCGTCCCTAGAGTCACTTTTTTTTTTTTTTCTCTCTTACAACATCTCTTCTCTCTTTTTTTTTTTCATTTTTTCTCTCATATCTCATCTATTTTAAAATCTGATCACGTCATGTTGTAGTTAAGGAGTCAGGGAACATTTTTATCTGATCAAATTTTCAAACAGAGTAAGTTCGTTTTTACTTTAAAGATTCTTTATTCTTTGTTTATCTCTATGATTTAGTCATCAATCTTAGTGGGGCTAGTTGAGAAAAATGTTTCTCTCAACTTGATTAAGCTCATACTAAAATTTGGTAATATTTGAATAACTTGCTCTAGGTTCCTAAATTTTGGAGTGGTTTATTTGTTTGAGAAAGAATTTCCATCAGAATAAGGAATTTTAGGTGAGAGAAGTTATCTATGTTTTTTTATATAGAATCTTAGATAGTTGATTTAAATAACAAGTTAATCTAGCCTCCAACTTCACTGATGATTTAAGTCACATAGACTAAGGTATAAGTTGGTGAGAAGCTGAAAAGGGAGTTCATAGACACTGTGGCCGCTTGTAGTCACACAGTATGGATGTTTGGACCTACTTTGATCCGATTGAAGTGGATTTGATGTTAGTATTTAGTATGGACATACTTAACGAGTATTCTCAAAAAGAATAAATCTATATGTTATCAGTGATTAAAATAAAATAAAATAAAATAAAAAAGGTACTGGGAATTGAAAGAAAATCAAGCCGTAAAACATAAAATAGACGTGTGTTTCCTTTTATTATATTTTATATTTTATTTTTATTTCCCTCTTAATTTGATTTTATATTCAAATATTAAAAGTGAGTTCTATATCTTTAACGTAATCACCATTATTAATATTTATTTTCTTAAAATATATAAAAGTGTCATTACTGAAAGATAATTTTGTTATATTAACATTCTTTTCTCTTATATTAAAATTTTATTTGTAATTTCATAAAATTACTTAATTATAGTAATATAAATATATATTTTTAATTCTTTGGTGGTACTAATTAATTTAATTTAATATAAATAATAACAATAATAATATATTAAAAAACTGACATCAGATTGTGAAAGTACCACCAAGAAAATATCTTTTAACCTTATATACTTGACTACAAAACTAAATAACAATATAATGAAAAAAGTTGAGTTTTAATTCTGTATCTGTTATTTGTAATCTTAAACAATGTATATATAACAAGAAGCTTACGAAAAGGTAGGATCTAGGTTTAATTACTCTGCACTACACACTCTTTTTGTTCACTGCAAATTCAAAAGAAGAAGAAACAATGTCGAAAAGTAGAATGTTATGGGCATCCTTCGCAGTGGCGTCTGCATTCTGTATTCAGTTCGGAAGAATGAGGAATGAGGAGGAACCCACTTTCTCTAAACCTCATTCTTCTTTACCTTATACTCCTTCATCTTCTTCCATCTCAACTCCTCACCCTGGTAATTTTGTATTCTTATTGTTAGGTTTTAATTTGAGTTTTCTTCTCTTTCGGGTATTGAGGCCTTGATGCACCCTGTTGTCATCGCTTCAGCCTTTAATCCTCTTTTTTTCTATCTTTTCTTCTTTCCTCGTCTCTTCTCTTTCTGAAACACAGATGGTACCTGCAAAGTAAAGGACTCGATTCTCGGTTGTCAGAGCAGTGTAGATAATGTAGATAATGATGTATTTGATTATTGGAATCTACTTTAGTTATATTACCTTAATGAACCTTCTTTGATGAATCGGATTAGAAATTGATTCGTGTTTAGAATTGCACTAAATAACATTTAATTACGTTTAGCTTTGCTGACTTGGTCAACTCATGACTCGTCGTTGTGAGTTGGTCGGTGCGTGTCATCTTGCGACCTTTGGTATGGTGGATGGGTGGTCAGATTGTCTGAAATACTGACCAAGGTGACCGGTACCAGAAAAGTTCCAACTCAAAATCGTAAAACAATGAATATGTAGGGTTTTTTTTATTATTCTTCGGACTCATTATGGTGGGACAAATTCAATTATCCATTGTTAATATATTAATATAATATTTAATCACAACATATTTGAATATTTGTTTATGATCTTACTGAATACAAAATATTTGCGTAGTGAAAGATTTCAGTTGCTCACAAAAATTGTCTTCTTCTACTCTTTGACAGGTGCGTTTTCTCTGGGAGACTTGATAGATATCATTGTGAGCTGAAGCAACCTTAATTTATTTTACCAACTTTGTTTTTATTTTGTTTTGTTTCCATGCAACATTAGCCTTTTTTTAGAATAATATGTTTCCATGTTATCAAATATTATATCATGATTTAGTTATTAATATCATTATATGCAAAATTAAGGTTTTTAACATTGGTTTGGAAGAAACTATAGTTACTGGAGTAACAGTGTTACTCTTTTATATCTGGAAAACTTAATTTTGCAATGCCGGTAAAAGAAAAACATAAATATTTGCATTAACATATATTTTGTTTACAATTTTGTATAATAATAATGTGGAAAGTGTTAAGAGAGTGATTTATTTATTTGGTGGATTTAAAATTATTTACAGTAAAATGAGTTGTTTGGTGAGGAAAATAAAAGAAATTGAAATTTTTAGAAATATTTTAAATAACTAAATTAATGAATTGAAATTCCACAACTAGTTACTTTCTTTTTATACACATTTGGAAAAAAATAATATGCTAGGTATTACTTAAATATTTAAATTTCACTGAAAAAAATTAAAATTAAAAGTTTAATTTTTAAATTTTAAATTTTGTATTTCAAAATAAATACTGTTGAAATGAAATTTTATCTTAAAGAAAAAATTCAGTAAATTTATTCAATAAAAAATAAAAAATAAAAGATTGTCGCGATTGGTTAGACCAAAAACTATTATCTGATGACTTTTTAAATTAAATAAATAAAATATCTTAATATGATTTTCAGATGCAAAAGTTGCATACTAATCTCTCAAACAAAATAGCTAAAATAAAATTTAAAATATGTTTGTTTACTGTTATGAAATGTTAAGGATAAATTTTTTGTATTTTATTACACGAAACTTGTTATAAAACACACTTAATTAAGTCGTTTTTCAACAAATCAGCTTAAGTAAAAGATGTATTAGTTGTGATCTATTATACGCATTATTTAGTCTAATCGTCTGAGGAGAATAAAAAATCCAATGAACGTTATATGCGACTCAACCTATAATAAAATCATCAAATAAAAACAAATTTTTAAAAACTAAAATAATTAGTTGTAATAGTAACTAAATTAGAAACCATTTTAGAAATTAAAAAAAATTGATCGGATGCATTAAATACATTCACTACAAGAAAATCATTAAATAACAAAAAAATAATTAGTCACTATATTTATTAAATTAAATATTATTTTAGAACTAAAATATTATTGATAAAGTGGTTTTTATTATTGATAAAAAATTATAAAATAGTTTTTAAATTGATATCTAACCATTAGTTACCAAGGTTTTAGTTACTAATATTTTAGGTTATAAATTAATCTCTAAAAGACTAATAGAGACTGATTTATATTATAAGATATTAAATAGCTAATTTAGAGACTAATTTAGAATCTAAAATATTAGTAGTTAAATCTTTGGTAGTTAATTTAGATACTAATTTAAAAACAATTTTATAATTTTTTTTATTAATTATAGAAACTACATTAGATACCAATAATTTTTTCTTTTTTGAGTTTATAAAATAATCTCTAATTTAATCAAATAATAACTAATTATTTTGGTCTCTAAAATTAGTTTCTATTTGATGATTTTCTTGTAATGATGTATGAATATGAGTAATACCCGATCTTTTATATTGGATATGGAGACGCGTATGCGGATATGCAACCTCGTCCTTGTTACTTATTTCCCCTTTAAATTACTAAAATACCAATAATTTATTAAGTAACCTAACAAACTTATATTTATTATTTTCTCAAAATTCACTCAAATCCATAAAGTACCTCATCTCTTATCATAACTTTGATTACACATTTTCATTTAAATGGTGTACTATATTTTAAAAAACAAAAACCTCAATTTCATTCAATCAAATAGTTTATAAAGCACACATTTTATTTTATTTTTACTCTTTTTATTATTTATATTTTTTTAATAAGATTTTACTATTAAATCACTTAAGGTAAAATAAAAACTTATTCTTTGACCCTCATTTTTTTTCTTTGAAAAAAAATTGTTTCACAAAAGAATATTCGGAGTGATTCAACTCATTCAATATCAAAATAAGTTTACTCAAATCTTATTGAAACTCTAATTTGATATGTACTTAATTATAAAAAAAAATTATATTTAACATTACAAAAATATGTATTATTTTTATAATGAATCTTTGATTGTAGTGCGTTTAATTTTTTATGTGGTTTTTATTTTATTTTAAAATGTTATTTAATTAATATTTAAAATAGTTAAAGATACATACATATTAGATATGAAAACAAAGATAAGGATAGATTTTTATTTTAAATTTAGGGATAAGGATAATAAAACTCGCAACCACTTTAAAAATTAAAACCCAAATCTACTTTAAAAAAAAATGTAGAATAACACATTCACTATTTTAACCATAGTAAATAACAAAACTAACAAGAGAATGTGTCATTGTTGGATAGATATATTTTTCAACTATCTCAATCTATCTTTTGTTCATCTTTATATACTTACATTTGATCTCAATTTCATATTCAAAATCTTATCTTTTATTTTTATCTTCAATATTTTAGTTTTTTTTTTAAAACCGTTTACATACTAGATCCTTTAAATCACTTATCTTTTTAATTCAATATCTTTTATCTTTATCTTAATAATAATTTATAAGAAATTATGTGGGTATAAAAACAAGCTTATAGGAAGGAGTATAACACAATTTCACACTTTTCTTGCTCTGTCTTTCTCCATTACATAGTATTATTGGTGGTGATTTTGATTTGAGTAGAAAAAATAGAAAGGATGATGAAAAATCGATTATTTTGGTTCACCTTTGGATCAAGCTTTGGAACATTAGGCGTAATTTGGAGTGAGCATGTTTTGAAGGAGGTGGTGATCTCTCACGTGAAGCGTGAGATTCGTTATATTGAAGAACAACTTAACTATAACCAATGCTCTTCATCAAAACGTGCTTCTGTTCCTGCTTCCTCTTCCAAACAGGTCATTTTCTTTCTTCCATTCTCATGCTCAACAACAATTTCTTATTGCATCTTCAGAACATTTTGCATGATGAATCTAATAACTTATTTGTTTTTTCCATCTATAATCACCCTACTTTAGAAAAAAAAATCACTTTTTTAAACAAAAGAATCACTTATTATGGTGTACTTTCTTATGTTTGCTAAATCTTTTTTAAAAAGTAAAGCCTGTATAAAACACGGAAATCTATATTTAATAAATAATTTTATTTTTTTAATTATTATTAAATATAAGTAATTTCTGTTTTTATAAGAATACTTTTTTAAAACTTAAAAAAACTACCCGATATTTCTACATATATCCCAATATTTTTGGTAAAGCTTTACTTATGTTTTGACTAACTCAGATTAGTCTATGTAATGGACCATATAATTTTCTTTTACAAATGACACGTTTTAATTTAATATTTATGTAATTAACTTTCCTTAAGACTTATATTTTTTAATTTAGTATGAAGGAAAGTCAGTGAACTCATATCCGTGGACAAAATATTAATCTTTATTTAATTAAATTATTCTTAATTTATTTAATACTTATATATAACACATTTTTTAATTTAGTTCCAATTGTGACGCATTAATTTGGTTCTTACATTTTGACATATTTTTAAATTGATCGATTTAGACGTAAAATTAAAAATAAATTATGCATATAATTAAAAGTAGGATATGTATAGAAAGAATAGATTAAAAATTGTGTAACAGAAAAAAAAAATTAGAATTCACTAGAGAATAAATTATATATTTAAATTTCTTATTTATATATTTCTTGTTTACTCAGAAAAAAAATGTTTTTGTTCTATTTGGCAGGTTGAAGGCTAATAACTTTTCAGCTCCAGTTGAGAGATGTGTACTAGGCTCTATGGGTTTTTTCCTTTTTTTTTTCTAATTTTCTATGAGATTTTTATTTTATTAAAAAAATTGTACAGAAATTCTGGGATGTTGGCTATTACTTTTTTTTACCCAATTTAGGAAAAAATAATGGAATAAAGCAAAGTTTATTCTACCATGTTGCTAATATTATTATTTATGCTTTAGTTTTATTTTGTATTAGAATGTGTTTGTGATTGCAAGGTTTAAGTCTCCGTAACGTAATTGCAATTGTATCAGTCATATTTTTGCTTAGCATTTGCTTAGAATTATATGAAATTACAGTAATTTAAAATTTTATATGCGATATTAGGACCTTCAATTAAATGTACGAGGGAAATAACTTCTCAAAATATTTTTTAAAATAAAAATAAAAAGTAGGGATTTTGAATTTCAAAGAAATAAAAAAAAATTACAGCACAAAAATCAAAATTTAATTTCTTTACCTAAACTAAAACTTATTTAAGTAAAATACGAATCTTGTTCTCTTAACTCTCGAGGGATTTTTTCCGATTCCAATAATCTCTCGCTTTATAGTCATGGTCAATAACAAGTGTTATATATATATATATATATATATATATATATATATATATATATATATATATATATATATATATATATATATATATATATATATATATATTCTACACTCATCGAGTTACCGAGTTATTTTTAAAGAATAAAATTAAAATTTAAAATTGAAGAATATTATTTTTTAAGAATAAAATTAAAATTCAAAATTTTTAATTGGAGAATATTTTAAATGCGATAATTGCCTGAGATGATTGACTGAGGGTGGAAGAATAATTATTATCAGTTCAAACTAAATTAAATTAATTATTTGGTTTGATTCGTAATTTCCAAATTTTGAAAAAGATTAAATTAATATCAAATGCAAATATAAAATTTAATAGCTAATCGAGTCATCATAAAATCTAGAAATTGGCATTTACGTGACAATAAACAATAGAATAACAGGGGAAAAGAATTCACGTATTTTTTTATGGCCAAATTACTCATGATAACCTGGAAAAAGTGAAATGAGATTTAAAATGTGTTGTTTTGTTACCAAATTATCACAAACATGTGCATTGATCACCAAAAGATCCTATGATTGAAGACATGTACAATGAGGCATTGATCAACATAATCATTTTGTATACGATTCAATAATCAAAGGAACAAGAGAATATTGAATTGTATGCTACATCATCAGCAATCAAACTATAACTTCATCTTTTAGAGATTAATCTTTCTATATAGGAAGGATCCCCTGTGCTGCCAAACGTTTTTCAACCCAAAAGATAATGTGTTTTGCTGTGATCTTCTTTTCATCAACAAGAAATGGCTCAACAGTGCTTGCTCCTCCATTATATGATGACAGAGAAAACCCCTTTGGACCTGTTCAAGTGAAACACAATCTGATGCAATCATTTGTTTACATGAGCCTTTAATTCAATGGTAATGTGATGCCACTTTCTCAAGCAAACAAAAAAAATGGTGCATACCAGTGATTCCTGTGGGGAAGAATGCCCAAAATGAGTAGGGGTTGCCTTTCTTCAAAAGGGAACCTTCTAACTGTCAATCACAACCCAATGAATTGTTCAATAATGTAAAGCTTTATAAGATGAATAATTCTGTACAGTAATCACTTTCTTACTAATCTTCTAAAACATTTTCTTCCTTTGTAATATAGTACTTCATCAAACAGTTGGAGTATTAACAGAAAAAACACTTTTAAAGAATGTAGTAGCATTATTCATGTCAAATAAGAGCAAGCTTATGAAGACACACTTCATTGAATTTTTCTAATGTTAGTTTGGCATCACAACACAGTCTTCTTGACTAATTACATTGACATATATTTAAGATTTTCAGTTTGTGAAAAAAGAGTCAAGAACACTCAATTACTTGTGTGATTAATGACAACCATAATGGTCTTGAACTGCATAATAGTTTTTTTCATAGTATGTCTACATTACTAACCCTATTGTCATTGAAGACTAGCTCAATGTTTGATAAATCTTCTTGGGCTTCAAATATTGCTTTGAGTGAAGGGATCACATCCTCCTCCATCATCTGAGGTAGAGGCTTAACTGGTGCTTTAGCTGGAGGTTTTTTTGCTGGTGCAGCTTTTGGAGCTTCTTCCTTTACCTCCTCCTTTGTTTCAGCAGTAGCTAAGACCAGAAATTGCAATAACAGTTTCAATTAGACTAATCACACTCACCCCAATGCAAAATTTTAATAACTAAACAAGCAAACCAAAGAGGTTTAAAACTTTTCATTATGTTAATGCAGAAAACACACCTGCTGTGCTAGGAGATGATTCTTGAACAGCAGAGCAGGTGATTCTGTTTCTGCTGGCTGTTTTATATTTACTTGCAATCTGCAACACAAGAAGAACAAATATTGAGAAGAATCTTCACATAATTTTACAGTTCATTACATTAGAATTATCTCATCCAATACTTGCAAGTGAAAGCTGTAACTAAAATTTAGTCCTTCGATGAAAAGAGAAATTAATAATATTACACGCAGATTCCTTGATGGATTAAATTTGAGCTGAAGTGAATAACCAGAGAGACATACCAAAGGTAGAATTGGTGATGATGATGAGGATGAGGTGGGTATGACAACATTCTGAGAGACATGCAAAGAAGAAGTTGATGGTAATGAACACAAACGAAAGCTAGAATCTGCAAGTGCTCCACCTCTTAACAAAATTGCCATTTGCATTCTTTCTCTCTTGATGCTTTGATTGTGTTCTTTTACTTTGCTTTTCTCTTTTTTCTGTTTAGTCACCAACCATTTTTTCTTTCAGTGATTTTGTTAACAGTTTTGGTCAGAAATATGCGTGGGAGGAACAAAATGAAAGAAGCTAGCTTGTGATCCACATGGTGCTTGAGACAATATGTACCACTGATTTTTGAAGCCTTTTCTTCTATCTATCTGTTTAAGAAAAATAAATAAATAAACTTAGAAACTGGGAACACTACTGTACAAAACTAAGACTGGCGTGAGTAGTGACCACAAGTGGCAATGAATCAATGAACCAGTTTCAACCGTGAATAATAAAATTGTTATACACAAATCAAATACAACTTTAGCTTGTTTTTTTCTTACTACTTTTTTCCAACAACGCTTCTCCAATCATTTCTCACCACTATAGTTTTACTTTTAGCAAAACAAAAAGAGGTAAAAAAAAGTTACCTAAGCATTTTCTATGGGCAAACATGATGTTGAATATATCTTTGATAATAAACAAAGAAAAAGCATTAAAAATGTTTCTTTCTTATAGTTGAGTTAATTTTTTTAACATTACACATACATTTTGACTATAATAATCTGAGACGTTTAGAATTAAATCATATTCTTATTTAATAAATTTATAAGTAAAAAATATGGGAAAAACTAAAGAGAAAATGAGAAATGAATCTTTTTGGCTAACTCTGAACTATTTACAAATCTATACATCAAAATTCACAAAATTAAATTTTGAATATTAAATTGTTGTGTAAAAATAAATCGAATAGACGAGATTGGTACAGTTGCAGTTTATAACCGCAGAGGATCGATATGCCAAATTTAAGATATATTGGTACCTTAAAATTATGGAAAAGCATAACAGTGCAACCAAGACCATAGATATCACATATTCCAATGCATATTAAAAAGGTAAAAATAGCTTGAACAATTAACAATGCAGTCTATTAATAATAAATGCAATGCAAAAAAGTATTACACCGTTTTTACATTAAAATTTGTAATTAATTAACTAGCACAATGAGGTTAAATCTGATCCACGGGGCTAGCTTCTTTGTGTTCTTCTGGTTCTCTTTTTGGTTGGCACATGGTTAGAAGGAAGAGCTTTCTGCTTAAAGTTTTGAACCATGTTGTACACCTGCAGCACCATGGCAATTTTAATAACAAAAATATGGTATCAAGGTTTAAAGCAAGATGAATAAAAGAAACTTCAAATTTTATCCTTGCCTGCATTGAAGCTAAATCTTAAACATACTGAGTTATCTTACAAACAGCATAAAATAAATAAACATTGATTGAAATGTTAATACACTTGTTGTAACATACTATTTAATGGATTCAAATCATAGAGCTCAATCAATGTGGACACACAACACTAGTCATGCATATCAATTGTGCTTCCCATGGCTGTTTCAAAGACTTTCAAGAGTGTAAAATTTTGTTTGTTAGGATGAACTCCTTCAATGCATGAAAATTCTATGAAAGGGATAATAGATATGCAAACAATTTTCTATTAACTATGGTGCAAAACTAAGATGCTAAGGTATCCTTAAGGGAAAACAGTATCCCTCTTGAGATTCTGAAATAATGAAACAACTCTAAAAATAGAGCAAAGTTAGAAAAGACCCCCTTGAAGAGGAAACTAAGGAAAATTCTGGAATATTAAAAACTCAACAGGGTGAATTTGTTGCATAAATTCACATTTTTTAGAGAGAGGCAATGTCAACATATTTGGAAGATATTTGTAATTTTCCAAATTGAGGGCGATGATTAAGGTCTCTCATTCGGCTTGCTCATCAGGACAAGCATGAGACCTAAAAGTAGTGGTTAAGATCTCTTCTGTACATCAATCAAACTAAGGAAAGTGTTAAACAATTCCTTACACAAAAGAACCTAAGAAAAGACACACACTTTCCAACATATTTACAGAAGTTAAGAATGACAAGAATTAAGTATAAGGTTGCTAAGTAAAGAATACTACCTTTCTTACACTTGTTGTCAGTCCCATACCAGAAAGTGCATTGCTGTAAACGCACTTCCAAGTTGGTTTATTATCTGGGCTTTTGAACAAATCATCTTCTCCTCCTTCTGGAAGAAAAAGAAGTTAACGTTGGTACAAAAAACCAGCAAGTGTAAGTAAAGTAAGTGTGATCTGGAAGAACCAAAAAACTTAGGAGAAGTTTGGAGAAAACTCTTCCATAAGCCCTTCTACAAAATGAAGTTATTTATTCCATAAGCTGAAATTAGTTTACACGAATTAAAAGTCAAAATTTGGAAAAAGTAATAGAAAATAACTCCTGCAAATTAATTCATGCATAAGCTAATTTTAAGTATAGAAACACTAATTTCATTCTTCCTTCTTATTTTCTTTCAAAGAAGGGTTTATGGATAAGGTTTTGCAAACAAACCCTTAATCCAACTAGCAAGTTGCAATGTCATATAGAAAGAGGCTTTCACCTTTAAATTGTAACACTAGCAATTCAACATACAACTTGAGGCGAATGTGACTGAAAATGTGAACAAATTCCCCTATATCTTCCCTCAAAACTATATTGCAAGTCTTTCTGACATCAATTTTGAAATTTGCTTTCAAGAAGCGGTCCATTGCTTCTCTTCTAGTCGTCAATGGAACTGTTTCTCCATCCAGTAAGACAGATGGAAACTCCCAGAGACCAGCAAGCAACCCTTCTTCAGGCCTTTTAACAAGAATAAACTTGCTAATGGACTGGTTTTTGTCTAACAATGCTTCAGCGCCAAGTAATTCAACAACACATACAGCAGAGAAATCACGTCTTTGTTTAACCTTCACACCCTTAACAGGATAATCTGTAACTGCTACTGCAGTATCATGTTTAGCATTTGATAGTGCTTGACAAAATTCTGATGCTGGACATGAGGAACAGCTTGGGTTCAAAGGGGTGCATACAGTTGCCCCAAGTTCCATGAGAGCCTGATTGAAGTCCCCAGGACGAACGGGATCAACCAACTGAGCTGCTAATTTCCTTAATCTCCAATTCCAAGCCAACAAGAAAGAGTAAATGAAAAGAAATACAAAATTGATTATAAAATAAATATGTAGTGCCAATAAGAAATTAGTAAAACTAACTATGGTGTACTAATAGCCTATATATGTACGTTAGGCAAAACCAATTAAAAAAAGCCACCATTTAGATTTTAGAGACACATCATATCTGATAAGAAACTCAGAGCTCCCACTCAATTCAATTATCTGTGCCATGCATGTGTATCCCCATTAGTTGTGGAAAAGAACACAAGAAATATTTAGAAATGATTTATTTTTACCAATATAATAGGTTCAACATAATGTATCTGCCACAGCAATATTTGCTAGATGTGTAATTTGATGCATAAAAAAGCTTCTTAATTTCCCATTGTTTCTTAACCGGGTAAAAGATTTGGTGAGGACTGAAATATCAAAATTATAATTTATTCTAGAAGTTGACATAAACTCACCAAAATCTCTTAACGGTCGCCGAGTCTTTTGGATTCGTAGAAACAGCCCTTAGTCTAGCAATCACCCTTACCACATTTCCATCAACAACAGGTACCACCTGATAACTTAAAGAATGAGCAATGGCAATTCTTTTATGAAAGCACTACACAGAAACTGCCCACCTCTTTAAATGCAATAGAAGCAATTGCTCCAGATGTGTAGTCTCCAATTCCAGGAATCTTTAGTAGCATAGAAGCCACTTTAGGAATTTTGCCACCTTCTGCAACTACTTTCTTTGCCCCCTGACAGCAGAAATGGAAAGAATCTGGTCAAACCTTGCAGCATGTATTGGTAAAAGTAAATTATCCCTTATTGATGTACACTTTTACTTTCTTTAAGTAGGACTTTCCTTCTCATTACTCACTACACAACATCAAATTGAGGATCTTTTCACCTATATCAAAGGCAGAAACAAAGTTCTTCAACAAGACATTAAAGATCTTGACATGAAAGGCTTCAGATACTCTATGTTTGGCAATATCCAGTATATGAACTATGAGCTTTTGATGCATGCATCAAATGCCTTGTCTTTTGCTGCTTTTACTAAGAAGGTGGAAACTATATACTGAAGGGTTTAACACCATAATTAACTATTTCAAAAACAATCTCCAATTGGCCATTAGGGTTATTTGTAGGTCTGGTAAAAGATAAACAGCAGAAGCAGATGAAAACACAAGTCAATTGTCATGAGGGAGCACCTCTAAAAGAAAACGAGCTCTTCGGTAGTAGCCCAAACCTGCCCACATCTCATTTACTTCCTGCACAAAAATGCCAATAATCACATGGTGAAGATACAATTAGTCTTCAAATCACAATAACAGCTTTTAATTTTTAAACAAGTTCACACAAAGAAAACAAAACTTCACCAATAAAAACAGAGAACAAAGGAATCAGAAGAAATAATCTGGTATTGCTATCTACAGTACTCCAAAGCACATAGGGTTACAGAGGCTCCTAAATGTAAGGGGTGGGTGCCTACAGCCCTTCTGCCTTCATAAACCTTCAACAGCCTTGCTTGAAAAACTGTAATCCAAAGTTCCCTTTCTTCTTATACGAAGCCCTAAAACTTTGGCTCCAATAATATACAATCCAGCAACAATAATCAAAACGAAAGATCAGCCATCTTGAAGCAGAGGCATTTCCACTACCATCAGCTTATTTTCTCAAATTTTGGTAAAAAAAGCATTAAACAAAATTAAAAAAACTATCAACTAGAATGTAAAATCATGGGATCAAATTATCTGCCCCAAAGTACATAACTTGTTAAAACCATAATATCAAAGCATAAATAAAGTTTGCCAATTTTCATGACAAACCCCCAAACTCTTATAAAAAGATAATGGATTAACATAAATGTTGCTATGATGTTCAGGAGTATCATAACTACCCATCAAAATACACATTAAAAAAACAGTTTTTGAAAGAAAAGAAAAACGACTAAAGGGAGTGGAAAAGCAAAGGAAAGAAAACCTCGAGAGAAGCTTGTGCAAGATGGTAAATGGTGGGCCATTTTTGCATCCAACGATTGTAATATGCAATAACAGTCTGAACCCTTGTTTGCTGGAGCATAACCTCCGAGACCCACACCCCATAAGCTCTTCTTTCCAATTCTTCTTCTTGTTTTTCTTCATCTTCACGGTGATGTGTTCTCCAAGGAAGGTCCCTGCGGTTTAGGTCGTACCAGTCCAAAAGGGACACTCTCAGTTTGTGAGTCTCGTCTTTGGAGAAGGAAATAGCGTCCTCTATGTCTTCCACTTCCACCAAAGGTTGTGGCTTTTTGCTCGCCCCAACAATACTCCTTCTACGCATACTCTTCTTCTTCTCCGACATGTTGGAACCTAGAGGTGGTGGTGACAGTGCAAAACTGAAGAACATAAAATTATTTTGCAACTTCACTCCATTGGAATAGAAAGAGTTGGGTATGAAAATAGGAATGCAGAACGAAAGTTTTGCCTCCAGCTCAAAATATTGATAAGATGCACAAGTACCCGCTTCTGGTAATATTTATACTGTTAAATTTAATCAAACACCATTTTATGTCACTAGGAAAAAAACACTAAGTTAATTCAATTTTTTTTTGTATCTTCAATTTATTACTTTCTTTTATGATTATGGTTTTCAACTTTGTATTTTCGAATTTTTTTTCTATCTTTCAGGCTTAATTACATATATTTTCTAGTGTGAAGTAATTTTCGGTCTAGTATAAAAATATAATATATTTTAATTACACATTTTTTATTCTTTTATATATTTTATCACTAAATTTTTAATTGTGTTAATGTTAATATTAAACTTTCAGTTTTAATAATTTTATTATTTGAATGTTAAAATTACATATAGTATTTTTTTCCCAATTAAGTAATAATGATATACCAAATAATTTATATCAAAATAAAAGTAATATATTTAAAAAAATGATGGATTTTTGCAATTATAAAACTTAAAAGACCACTGAAATGAGATTTTGTCTCTTATCATTTAGGTAGTGTTTGTTTATGGTGTGACATTGTAGCAAACGGATGAAAGGGTGTCACCCTATTTGTTTCAGTGGAGCGTTGAGAGTTTAGGATTTAAGATTTAAGGTTGTTTATGTCGTCTTCTCACCACTTAAGAGAAAATATAGGATGGTAAGGGGAAAACCTCATGGAAGAGGTTGAAATACTATACTACCCCTTATTTTCTTCAACTTTATACTTTATATGTTGTGCCATAAAGTTTCCTCATTCTGGTATATAAAAACATGTTTCTCGATAGTTAAGAATTCACTCAATCAAATTCAAACTATCATTATAGACATTTGTCTTTGTTTATGGGCTTCTAGAGGTTCCTAAGTTAGCACAATGCTAAGAGAGTGAGTTTGGTGGTGCATCTTTGATCTTAGGTGAGCATTTAGTGACTTTTGTAGCGTGCCTAATCGATTATCACTGAAAAACAACACAGAAGATAATCGATTATGTTGGTGCCATAATCGATTATCTATTCTTTTCTGGTGAGCATAATCGATTATGTGCTTTGTGTAAATATCAACTTAATCAATTATGTTGCAGCATAATGGATTATGTTGGATTTTTTTTAACTGTAAGCATAGTCGATTATGTCTCTTAAATGTTTGGATAATCGATTATGTGGTATTTTTAAGGCAGAGGATAATCGGTTATGTTTATATTTTTTTCACATTCTTGAATTTATGTGATGCATGATATTTATTTTCTTTTTTTAATCAAATGTGTATTGTTGTTAGGCACAACTTCTTCTTCTTCACAAGTGCATCCTCTTCTTGTTCTAGTATTCTTCCTCCCTAAATTTCTGTGATGCGTGATATTTGTTTTCTTTTTTTAATCAAATGTGTATTGTTGTCAAGCACGACTTTTTCTTCCTCACTAGGGTTTTAGAATTTAATTTATTTAAATTATTTTAAAGTAGTTATTTATGTTAATAATTCTGTAATCCTATATGTGAATTTTTATTTGAAATTTAATAATTATAATACTAAAAACTATTCTTATTAAGTTGTTTATCTAATTTATTATTGTATATTTGAAAGAAAAAATTTGATGAAATATAAGTATTTATTTTATTTGACATGAATTTAAATTAAAAATGTGAATATGTTATTTTAAAATATTATTATTAATAAAAATGACTTTTGTGTTTTTTATGAAAATTAATTATATATATTATTTTAAAATAGAAATATTAAGATAGTAATGAAATATAAAGTTTTAATCTTATATTTTATTTTTTCACATTTTGCATACACATAACACAATCTTATAAAATAGATACAGTTAATTTTTCACATTTTACATAAAATATTAATCTTATAATTAAAAATATTATAAATAATAAAAAAATTAATTTAAAAATGAAAAATAATAAAATTATATTTAAATTCTAAATTTTATTTATTTATTATTTGAATTTTACATTATTTTGTCTTTCATTTATAATTGAAACTTTCAATTATTTTAATTAACTAAAATATGTACAAAATTAATAATTATTTATCTTTTTTTATACACAAGAATAAATTTGTAATCTTACCATTTACATCATTAAAAATAAATTAAAATACCATTACAACCATCTCATCACTCACGTATCTAAATACATTTTCTTCACATAAGTTGAAGGTGTTTGGATTGTGGTATGTTAGAGTGGATATGTGAGGAAAGTTTATTGAAAGATGTGAGCGATGTGATGTTTTGTTAAGAGTATTTTTAAATTATTTTTAATGATTGAAATTGTAAGATTACAAATATACCCTTGTATATAAAAAAAGAAAATAATAATAATAATAATTAATTTTGTGCATATTTTAGTTAATTAAAATAATATAAAATTGTAATTATAAATAAAAGAATAAAATAATATAAAATTAAAAGTTTAAATATAATTATATTATTTTTCATTTTATTAATTTAAATTAATTTTATTGGTTAAATTAATGTATTTAGATAATTTTAATATTATTTATGGTTATTTAATTTATATTATATTATTTTATACAATATTAAGTATAATTTTATATAAGAAAACTAATATTAATGATGATTTTTAATTATCATTGATATAAGAAAATTATATTTGAGAATGGTTGAGTCTCCATTAATGTAAAATGATTGATATTTATTGTTGATTGATGAATTATGATTAACCGGTAGGAGTTCAATTTATCAAATTTGAACGTCATAAATTGATATCTTGATATTACAGAATATATATATATATATATATATATATATATATATATATATATATATATATCGATATATAAGTTGCTCCTAAGAACGTTTCGGAAAGGGACGGTAAATTTTTCAAAATATTAAATATCTCTAAAGAAAAAATATGATTTGTATTCTTCTAATGAATAATTTCTTTACAGTAGGTGAATAAGAATCTCCACACATTGTTTTTGTTTCTAAAAGTGATGTTGATTTCGTTAAACTGTATTAAGACGGTACTTTTAAGTAAACTTTTTGCTTACGGTCATGGTTAAGAAAAAGTCTTACATGGACTTAAAATAATAACTTTAATCGAAATAAAAGAATCACATTAAAAGGACGCACCCTTGCTATAAAACAATAATTTGCTCAACTAAATTCGTTTAAGGTTTCAAAAAATAATCATTCTAAAATTAAAAATAACTATTATAAACTTTATTTTGGTAATTTTCATAATCCAAATTGAAAACCAAAACAAAATACAACATCTAACATCATCCTCTTGTTACAATATTATTATCTAATATCATTCAACTTCTCCTCAAACACACACTTACTTAAATATATATAAATAAAAATAGATAAAAAAAAAATTATTCTCCTACTCTGAACATACTTTTTTGTTAAGTCTTTCCACATATAATATCTCTTATTTTTATGTAACCCACTATCACCATATTTTATAAACATTTACAAAAAGAAAAAAAAACTGAGTTATGTTAGAGTTGAAAAAACATTTTTATAAAAAAAACTATTAAACAATAACAACTATACATTTCAATTTCATTTCATTCCCATTCATTTAAAACATAGCGGTGTCTTTCAAAATAAAAGAAAATTATCATTAATGTCAGAATTTTATCAACAAACATAAAAAACTCTACTTTTGCAAGATACATTTGAGTAAAAAAAAAACATACTATCTTTAACAACATTGCATAAAATAACAACTAAGTGTTTCTACAATCTAAATTAAAATAAAAATAAAAATTAAAGACACATAATGACATCTATCTAGGTAATAATTACATGTGATTTGAATGTTGAGGAGTTACTTAGTAGGAGGAGCAACTAATTCCCTCTTGATCTTGATCTGGTTCAAAGTTTTGGTCCTCCAGGCCCAGGCAAGTATGTTCTTCACCACCACCCATTTCTTGAGCCTGCACCTTCCACTTGTTGCTATCTGCATAGCAAAATCAACACATCACGGATGCTGATACGTTACTAAAATCATACACCTAATATTCTAATAAATTAATATTTTATTATTTTTATTTTATTTTTTAATTTAAAATATTATTGTATTTTTATAAGGAATTGTGAAGTGTGTGAATTTTAGTGTTGTTTGACGGTGTCAAAGAAAAGTTTTTTTTTGTTACCTGAAAATCAACTTTTCCAACTTCCTATTCCTCCTAACTCGCTCCACACCCACCCAAAAACTCTCAACACTTTCACTTTGAACAGAGCATGGGTATCCATGAAGTAGCACCAGAGATTTACAAAAGAATATTACAAGTAATGAAAGTCACCTCATTATTCTTCGTCTGGTCGCAGCGAACATGCTTTCGTCCATTATCAGCAAGAGCCATGTCTGTCACACAATATTGTTAAGATATTGGGAGGGAAAGTGAGGTGACTCGGACGGGGATGGTCACCTGTGCGGCTCCTACTCGTATCGCTCGCCGCCGTGGCTCACTCTCGACGCCTACTCGTGTTCGCAAGCGCTCGCGTTCACCTCCGTTTGTCTTAATATTTTCTCTGCTCCTCCTCGCTTATTGTCTCAACTCTTCGGTTCTTTCTTTATTTTCTCTTTATTCTGCTGTCGTTGCCTTGTTATAAAGGCACCTCTGTTTACTAATAGAAAATGACATTTATGCTTTCTTTAGATTGAGGAGGGGGTTTGTAGGAGGAGGGGATTAAATGGATGCTTACGTGGCGGGATGGGAGACATTTTATGGTTTTGAAGATGAAAAAGAAAAAAACGAGAAAATGAGGGATGCTTACGTGTGCGAGACATTTTATGGTTTTGAAGACGAGAAAATGAGGAATGCTTACGTGGCGATAGACATTTTATGCAAGACGGAAACATTTGCTTGAAAAAAAAGGCAACCTAAACACTGCTATGTGGCAAGCTGAAATGGCAAGGGGTACTTTGTCATCAGAAGTTTGAAAATTTGAGAAAGGATCCCGATTTTTGGACATCTACCATACAACTGCCAACGTGGCATACAAAAAATATTATTTTATTTAGATTGTGGGGTTCAGAAAAAATTTGAACATTTAGTGTTTAGGATGCGGTAGAATGTGAAATTAGGTTTTATGAAAGGGATTGAGTTTAGGTTTCTTCTTCTCCACCACATCGTCTTCCAGTTCTAGGTTTTAAGAAAGGGGTTGAGTTTAGGTTTCTTCTTGTCCACCACATCGTCTTCCAGTTCTCCACAAGCTATTTGTTCGAAGTTGTCCGCAACCTTTATGTGCAGTGGCGTTTGTCGTCGTCCTAGGTGCATGTGTTTTGAGGATGGTTTGGCGGTGGTGTCGTCTTCGACATCCTCCTTTCACGGTGTTTGGGTGACGGTGTCGTCTTCAGCATCCTGTTTTCACGGTGGTTGGGTGGCGTTCTCCTCTTAGACATCCTCTTTTCAAAGGTAATACATTTATTTTTTTCATTTGTTTATTAAGTGAAACCTTGATGTTGTGTGATTTTTGTTGTTGGGTCATTCCTGTTATTTGTCCTGTGGTGACCATTGTATGAGCCAAAGCTGATTTTTTTCACAAACTGTTAAGATAAATGTATATTCGTATTTCATGTTGGGTTTACTTTGTGAGTTTGTATTTCACTATTATTGTAGTATTTTATTTCATAGTAGCATGTTAGGATACACATAGAAAAGGGATTGGTGGAGAAACTCAGTTAGAGTTGTCCAAAAATCGTGACCCATTTTTCTGGAGTATGACTTGATTTTTTGTGAAAAATATTGTTGTTGGAAATATGTGCCTTGGTGTATAAATAATGCAGAGTGATTGTTTGGAATGCTAGGTTCATGAGGTACCAAAATTTTTAAGGAAATTTTGTAATGTTGACATGGATAAAAAAGGTTAAAAGAGAGTGTTAATGTTATTGCTGATGTTGGTTGGGGAAGGGCACGAGGTGAGGAGAAAATGGGTTAAATCAGGTTTTTATAGGCCATCAAAGTAGGATAGTGTAAAAAGTAACCACAATGTTCACTGAATTTAGAGGGTTACAGTATGTGGTGACCCTATAGTAGGAGTATGTGGTGACCCACATTAATATTCCTGCACAGACCTAAAGGGGAACTCTTTTTTTTTAAATGTCAATTATGTTCGTGTTGGTTAGGGAGGGACACGAGGTGGGGAGAAAGTGGGTTAAATGAGTTATTTAGAGGCTGTGAGAGTAGGACCTTGTGAATTAACCACAAAATTTAGTCAAGTTAGAGAGTGATAATATGTGGTGACCCTTCAGGGAAT
>Ga0123342_1002265_pt1 | contig 32026 bp, 15 predicted proteins | sample Turbeawhitnodule_FD_89960 | JGI IMG/M metagenome (GOLD analysis project Ga0123342, IMG submission 89960) | Root nodule microbial communities of legume samples collected from Mexico - Turtle bean Mexico white nodule | ecosystem: Host-associated > Plants > Roots > Nodule | place: Mexico: Nepantla... | reverse complement strand
TTGCTGCCAGAGAAGAAAGTTATCATCATCCAATTTCAATGAAATTGGAGTAGAGAAAGTATGAGGTGTGAAGGAGGAAACACCAGACAATTTTTCAAGATTGGTACCCGAAGAAGAAGAAGAAGATGAAGAAGGGGAAGACATGATGAAAAAAAAAAGCTCTGTATACCATGTGAAGAGAGAGGAAGATAAAGGGTAAAAGAGTAAAACACAGTGAGAGTTTGAGAAAAGGAAAAATGTATATCAAATATTCATATCAAAGATTACAATTACAAGAGTATATAAAGGAGTTATAACCAATAGGTGGTTACAACAGAAAAGACTAAAAAGCAGTGAGATATATTATCCCTTTACATGGATATCTATTAGGATTGAATTATGGTAAATTTTTCTTCATTTTCAAGTGATATTAGTTGCGTATAATGACTGATTGTGGTTGTTGATTGTTAAACGTTGATGATTGAGGTAAGTATTGTGGTGTTTGTACATTTCATTTTTCGTTCTTTTCTTTTTCTTTTTTTTCATGTATATTGAATTGTACAATCCATAACACCTACATATTGTAATATGTATTATAGATTGTACAATCTAGAAGGTAATTCTAAATTTAGAATGGGGTCTAAATCACCCATCAAGGGTATCATACAACAGCACCCAAACACTACAAATGTGTCATCCATTAACATATCTAACTGCTCCCATAGATGACTTATGGGATTTATATCCCTCCTTCCCATGCGAGGGAAATGTTTATGTGTCCACGCTTGTGTAAATGTCGCAAATGTTATCTACACACCTATAAGATAATTAACTGAATAAAATTAACATGTTATTTGTATCATACATGAATAAAAGACGTATAGCCGCCTAATTGCTCTATTTGCACAAAACAAGCATCACCAACATGGTCATACACATTTGATAGTGTGCCTCACATGTGTAAATTGTTGAATAACTCCAAGCACGAGACAGAGACGAAGGTCGCACTTTTATCGACAATATTGTGCATCTGACAAAATGCAACAAATATGCGCTACTTGCACACTCTCAACTTTGTCGTATGCAGTAGTCCTCGTAAACTTTTCTGAGCCAGCTAAGTTGCACGTGTGCATCTCGACACTGTCTCATCTCAAATGTACTAGTGTCCATCGTGACTCCAAACTACTCCACCAAAAGAGTTAAAGGTGTAGCGAATCCAACTGAACAGGTCAAAAATTGTCCCGCAATGGGGATATGTAGCAATGACGACACATCATCCAATATGATCGTCATCTCACCAATGGAAAGGTGGAAAGTGTTTCTACGTTGTCACCTCTTGACAAAGGCTAAAATCAAGCCTTTATCAGCCATCTCATAACTAATGTTACACAAAGGCAACAATCTAGAATTAACAACATATGGGTGAACATGAGGATGTCACCCCAAATTTACTTAATTTACGACCATGGGAGACCAACTTAAGTTCTTCCCAATCCTAAAAAATTACAAAAATATAATACATACAAATTACAATAGATAAAAATTTAAAAATTGAACTAAACATTTTCAGACTTACCTCACCCTCCTATAGTCTCACAGTGAAACTAACTAGGAGAGACAGATATGAAGGTCCTCCAGAAAATCTTTCACGTTGATCATGTAGTTGTTATGCATCATTCATATGAGGACCAGTGTGATCTATAGCTTGACCACAATAATCTTCTCTATGAGTTGATGTCATAGGTCTCTGCCTACTATCAGGTTATGATCTACCACTTCTAGTCCTAACCATATGTTTATGTAAAATCCATAAGCAATATAAAATATTTCAATTATGTTGATAAATTATCTGCAAAATTCTAAACAAATATATAATATAAGTTACAAACAAGTTTTTGAAAAAAAAATGACTTTTGGATGGTACAATATGAAAGTTGTTAGCACACGGAAAAATTCTGAATTGTACAATTTAAAAGCGTTTCAAAAAAATGTGTTTTCCAAATTGTATAAAATATCACTAGATCTAGAAATACTTCTCAAATTGTACAATCCAGAAAACAGATTTTTTAAAAGGGCTATTAGATTATACAATTCTTAAGGTAATTTTGAATCTAATAATTTCTTATGGTTTGTATAATTAAAGTAAAAAAAAAAGTGCAAAAATGGATGTAACGAACGGAGTACAAAATAGAAAATACCTTTTTGTATATCTTAAAACTTTGGTTTAAACTGAATTCAACTTCAGAAACTAATTCAAGAGATAAGGGTGTATTTCTCCTTTAAACATTTTATTTTAAATATATTAATGTTTTAAACATTCCATTTTAATAACCAACTAAAATATAATATATAAGTAGAAAATTAGTATATATATATAAAATGAGAAGGAAAAACTTCTATGGTTTTGAATTATCCTAAGGGAGGTGATACTTTTAACACCTCACCGATAAAAAAAATATCGGCTTAATACTCAATATATTTATTTTAAAGTGTCAAATGGTATTTTTCTTATTTTAACATTTACGATTGTGAAGGTGGAATGTGATTATTGGTTACCTTGATGAAAAAAAATTATTTCACAGTAGGTTCTCCACCCGATCACTTCCACTTTACAATCCTTTTAATAATAAATATTATATTTTTTTAACAAAATTTAATATAAATAAAATTTAAAAATAAAATAATAATACATGTGATTGTTATGAAATAATAATAAATTTACCTAAAGATGTACCATTGCTCTACTTTAATATACCCTTTATTGAAAACTAGAGTATTGTATTTAGTGCTTTCAATGGTCTGAGTTTAGATCGAGAGACGCAAGTTCTAACAATATTTATATCAATTTTTTTTTTCACTTTTCATTTGATAACTAAATATATTATTATTTTATTTTAAAATAAATAAAGTTATAAAGTGGAAAGTAGTAAAAAATGAAAGTGTTCATGATCTTAAGAAAAAATGTTATTTTAAAAATTGTATAGACAAAAACACTAATTTATAATTTCGAAGAGTCCCGATATATTGACACTGTCTGACAAGTCGTATAGATTTGACATTGGAGGCGTGACAATGACGTGGCAGAGTGAGATTGCGTTTGGTGATGTTGACAATTCAAAATAGAGTAGTAGCGCGTGAGATGCGAGCTTCAAAATAGGGTCAAATAACAATGGGTGTAATATATTATTTTGTTTACTCGGATTGGTCCATATTACACCGGTTAAGCCATTTAATCTAACCGGTGTAATATATGACTCATATTAAAAAACTTTTTGAATTTTTCTTCATGAAGAGTGGGTGACCATAAACGAAACAGAAGTGGCCACTTACAAGCACATGGGTAATCAGTTTTGTGTGTGCTAGTACATGTGGAGGAACATGTGGTTGGGTAACCAATTCTGATAGAGTGGGTGTCCAGTTCTGCCATGGGTGTAATATATAAGCCATCTAACCGGTGTAGTATATGATTCACATTAAAAAAAATTGATTTTTTTATGAAGAGTGGGTGGTCATAAACGTACAGAAGTGACCACTTACAGGCACACGGGTAACCAGTTTTGCGTGTGTTAGTACATGTGGAGAAACTTGTGGTTGGGTAACCAGTTCTGGTTGGGTGGGTGTATAGTTCTGCCTTGGGTGCAATATATGGTCCATATTACACCGGTTAAGTCATCTAACTGATGTAGTATATGACTCATATTAAAAAAAAATTGATTTTTTTTTTTCATGAAGAGTGGGTGGGCCATAAACGTCACAAAAGTGACCACTTACAGGCACACAAGTAACCAATTTTGCGTGTGCCAGTACATGTGGAGGAACATGTAGTTGAGTAACCAGTTCTGGTAGGGTGGGTGTTCAGTTCTGTCATGCATGTAATATATGACCCATATTACACCGATTAAGCCATCTAGCCGGTGTAATATATGACCCCTATTAAAAAACTTTTTGATTTTTTTTTTCATGAAGAGTGGGTGGCCATAAATGTCACAGAAGGGACCACTTACAAGCATACAAGTAACCAGTTTTGTGTGTGCCAATACATGTGGAGAAGTGGCTGGGTAACCCGTTCTAACCGGTGTAGTATATGACACATATTCAAAAACTTTTTTTTTTTCATGAAGAGTTGGTGGCCATAAACGTTACAAAAGTGACCACTTATAGGCATACAAGTACCCAATTTTACGTGTGTCAGTATATGTGGAGGAACCTGTGACTGGGTAACCAGTTATGGTAGAGTGAGTGTCCAGTTCTACCATGGGTGTAATATATGGCTCATATTACAGTGGTTGGTTCGAGTAACCGATGTAATATAAGGTCAATTTTGATTGATGAGTGAAGCCAATGATGCTCAATACTTGAACAACAAACAAATAAGCAGCAACGACTGCACAAGAAAGACGTCTATGGTTTGTGCTTCGCTTGTTCTACTGCTTGGTTCGTGTTTCCTACTGCTTCTTTCTCTCCTCCCTCCGTCGAAGTTGCTGCATCTTTCTCCATTCCGTTCGACCTTCCCTTTCGTTCAAAACTCTTCCACTTCCGCACCCACACTCAAACGTTAAACTCTTACACTCACTCCCATCACAATTACAAAAAATTCACCGACACATCCTAACCCAATGTCACGTCTGCAACTTAAGTCGTCAAGTCTAGTGCACAACATGTTACCAAAACATTTTCAAATTTAGAATGTTTCAAAATTTCTCCAGATCATCAGCTCACATGTCGGTAAAAGATGCAACGATTTCTGCATTAATAAAGTTTTTATAATACTAACCATTTCTTAAAATAAAATATTATATTATAATAAAATACTGATCTTTTTATATGTGAATCATTCTCTCAGGTATCATATATAATCTTAAATGTAAGTACTGTGAGATGACAATCCAAGGGTTTCTCATTTTTAAACATTCTTTTAATAGCTATTTTAGCATAAAAACATGAAGTTGAAGGGATGTGAGATCTGCAGAATTATATAACGTGATAAAGAGCTACACCAGAAAAGCAAAATTTGAAGTTGATTAGTATCTCATTCCCCAGCATATACAGTCAAGGCACGTCATCATACAACTTGAAAACAAAAATTCAGTTTATACTCGATAGATTTCTTCATGTTCCTCAGAATCTTTGCATATTTGTTATATATAAGCTTCATCACAGTGTGGGGACGTAAATCGGGTCCAATGCGCACAAGGAGCACGTATGTCACATACACAACAGTAACACTGCACATTTGATCACAGGGATATTTCAGAACACGTTGGTGGTGACGGAGAGGTAAGGCAGACACGAACAAGGAAAAAATAGTTAAAGACAGCAATTCCAATCAGATAGTTATAATTACCATTTCACAATAGCTCTCGTGAGGTGTTGTAGTAAACGGAAATTTAAGACACATATGTCTTGGATGCGGGTAGTCCCTGCAAGCTACCTATAAAAATTTGTAAGAAAACAAATTACTTTTGAATAATAAACTCGACAACAAACATCTTCACTCAAGTAGCGAATATTCTCAAACGTTTCCTTTTCGAAAATAATATTCTCAAAAGTTTGATTCAGAAATGAAAACTTTTTTCCACATTTTACTTTCCCTCCAAACCAAAACATAAGCCATGCATCGACAGCAATTGTAGGAGGGTTAAGCAAATAATATTATATTGAAGTAAGATTTTAACATGTGTGGCAGGTTTTGTAGGGTATTTTACCTGACTGTTTTCACCAATAATGCAGACATCTTCAGAGACATCACCTTGGTTTTTATCGTCCGAGGAAAACATGGAGAAGTCGAACGAGTCATATGGGTCGAAATCTAAGATGAAACAATCCTCAGTTTTCTCTAAACGTTTCATGTCCTCTTTACCCAAACAGACTAGGATTCTCTCTTTCTTTGGCCATAGAATGACTGAACCTTTCCCATTCACCGTTATCTCTTCCATATCTTCTTGCTTTCCTTTCTGACCCTTTTTGGTTTCAAAGTAATGAGAATGCGAACTCTACAAATACCACAGCTAGTTTAAGTAATAAATATCAAATTCTGAATTGATAATTATAACTGTTCTTTAAAGACACTAAGGTTTCTTTAGTTTGAATTTTAATAAATTGATATGGTAAAAGAAAATAAAATAAAAACTGAAGAGACTTTCTCATGTTTTCTCCCTCACCACTCTTATGGGTTCTTATTTTGTTCTTGTTTGAATGTTAAAGATTTTGAACAACATTTATTAAAGATAATAAAATGGTGAAAAGAAAGCAAAGGTTTAAACATCTTTACCTCCTCCAAATGCTGACTTATATTTCCTCTCCCCGCTCCCTTTCTTTCTTTCTTCTTTCGTTTTCTTTATACTGTGCCACTCCTCTCTCTTTCCCTGTGTTTTTCTACTCTCCTTCTCACTATTGTCTCCGATCTTGGTTCTCCGTTGGTGTGCTCTAGTGCAATGTTGTAAAGGTGCAGTGAGAGAGTCTATGCAGAGAAAATATGTGTGTGTGTGCTGTCGGCTTTTGTGGGTGTTTGTAGCTGCAGTTTTTTCGGTGCGGGAAGGAGGAGAAGAAGTGGTGTGGAGAATGAACATGAGAGGAGAGGTTATGATAGAATGAAAACCGTTTATTTATTTATTATTTTCTTAAAAATGAAAATGGAGTAGGTCCAATTTTTTTTCATGTTTTCTATTTATTCTAGGGCGTTTTCTTCTTCCACTTTTTATCACTTTTATACTTCTTAAAATACTAAAATTATCTTCTATTTTATTAATTTTTTTCATTTTGAAAATATTTTCTAGATTTAGTAACTTTGGAATATGTTTTGAAAAAAAAATATTTAAAATTGTAGAATCTTTCATGTATTTTTTTAACAAATTCTATTCCGAATATATAATAATTTCGGATTCTATAATCAGAATATATGTATATATTTTTTTTTAAATTCACTTTACTACAAATTTTATGAAACCCATTTCCCGAATTAAATTGGGTACCAAATATTGTTTAACCATTTGGTATATTGTAAATCAGAAAATAAAAACTCCAAAATTCTCTTCATAATATAATATGATAATAAAATCATATAATGTGAAAATAAAATAAAAAAACTCCAAAATCCTCTTCATAATATAATATGAAATCATATGAAAATAAAAAAACACCAAAAAACTATTCATAATATATTATTAAAATATATGGATATGCTCCCGATCTGCTCAACCAAAATGTACCCACCAACCCCATTGTATTGGCAATTTTTATCATGGTTCTATTTGTAAGAAGAAGAAAAAACACATTTTTGGATTGCAGATTCTATATGGTATTTTTTATTCTACAATCCATAATTTTAAGAGTTAAATGGTTTTTTTCTTAAGCTATAAGTTACAAGAAATTATGGAGGTGCAGGAAGAAAACATTTTTTAAGAGGCCCAAAGTTTTTTGATATATCTCTTAAAACGAAAATGAAAATAAATGATATAAATCTAAAAATAAAAATTTCACATTTTAAAATTTTATAGTAGAAAGAAAATAATTTTAAAGATTTATATATATTTTTTTAAAACTTATATATATATTTTTTTCTTTGAAAACCAGTTTTATTTAGACGAAATTGGAAGTTCGCGGTATAATTTAGTATATATTTTTTTAATTTCATCCTATATGAAAGTGTTATTTCTATATATACAATATTCTAATATTTGAAAATCCTTCTTTATATACAATATTTAAGTTTATTATGAAGTAGAGTATTTTCAATTGAGTTTCTATTATATTTTTTATTGAGTACTTAAAATGTTTATACAAATGAATATTTACTATTTAATTTTGTCATCAACCATTATAAGAAAAAAAGATTTTAAAGAAGGTTATTTAGAATATGTTAATATAATTATAGAAATTGATTTAATTAACAAAAGTTTTTTTAATTTCAAAGGTTATTCTAAAACCTCAGCAAAATAACAGAGGTTATTTAACCTTAGTTAAATTTTAAAGGTTTATTTTAAAATCTCAAAAAAATAATAGATGTTTTTTTAACCTTCGTTAAATTTCAAAGGTTTATTCTAAAATCTCAGCAAAATGGAGGTTTTTTAAATTTTCGTTAAATTTCAAAGGTTTATTCTAAAACCTTAATAAAATAACAGAGATTTTTTTAACGTTCGTTAAATTCCAAAAGTTTATTCTAAAACCTCAGAAAAATAATGAAGTTTTTTCTTAACTTTCAGTAAGTTCCAAAGGTTTATTCTACAACCTCAGCAAATTAACGGAAGTATTTTTAACCTTTGTTAACTTTCAAAGGTTTATTCTAAAATCTCAACAAAATAATGGAGGTTTTTTTAACCTTCATTAAATTTCAAAGATTTATTGTAGAACCTTAATAAAACACTCCAGATTTTTCAAACTTCAATAAATAAATATAATTAAATCTATTTATAAATAAATAATTAAAAACTATATAATTTTAATATATTTTATAACTAAATTCTCTAAAAATTTGAAAGTGTAACTTTACATTACAAATAAGTTTTCTAAAGTTTCAAAAATTTATTTTAAAAACTCAGCAAAATAATCTTGGATAATAAGTATTTCAACAACTAATCTTGGATACTAAGTATTTCAACCTTATTTGCATACTTTTTTATGATTTATAATTCCTAATTTTTTTTTTGTTACGAGCTTATACTTCAAAATACCTAACTTATTTTGTTTTAACTTTTGATATACGTATATTTTATGTTGAATTTTAGTTTTAATTATAATTGTTAATATTCAATTCTCATAGTTTTGAAATATTTAAAATTGAGGCCTTTATTTTAAAATGCATTTAATAATTAATTAACTGTGAAAGTGAGAAGTAATAAAGTTAGTTTCTCCTTGGAATATGTTCTTGCAATCTTTAGCCAATAACACACATGGTTTTGAAGGTCATATCTGATTGATAATGCAATTATTTAGTATAGAGAAAGCAGTGATAAACACAAGTTGTTGTTGAGCTAGATAATAGTGGTTTGTGACTCAAGTTGGGGCAGTAAGGTGATGGAAGAAACAATATTGAAGCAAGAAAAAGATAATGTCTTATTTAGTGTTTCTTCTCCTTAGATATAATAGACATAAGTGTGGCTGAATTGTGATTCCTTACTAGGATTGTCGTTGGTGGCCATTAAGTCTGTGTCAAAGAGTAGTGTGTCTACGGTGAATGAGAGAAGTCAGTAGGATCGTTAGAGATGGTGGAAAATGGGGTTGAAGGTTATTTCAAATGACAAGTCATTTTACAGAAATTTTGAAACTCATGGTATTTTATGGAGGTTCTTATACCCATGGTATTTTACGATGATTTTTAAACCCATGGTATTTAACGGAGGTTTTGAAACCCATGGTATTTTACAAAGGTTCTTAAACCCATGGTATTTAACAAGGGTTCTAATAGACTTTTCTTGAGATTTAAAAAAAAAACTTTTAGTGAGGAAAACTTCAACCTGAGTAAATGACTTAATAGAAGTTTTAACCTTGGATAATGTAAAAATAAACCTCCATTAAAATCTTTTTTTCTTGTAATGAACTAAAGTAATGTAGTTGTTACTATGCATTGTCATTACTTAGTGTCTTTACATGAAAAGTAAAAATCAATTTAATCAAGTTTTAAGTCTCTCAAATTTAAATATTTTCGATTGAGTTCCTATTAATTTTTTTTGTTTTATTGATTGTTCAAAATCTTTATATTTTTTCAAATTAGTCATTGTTGACATGACCATTTTGTTGAAGCTAGTGATGTTATTAACTATATTTGATGAATTCACTTTTAAGGAAGCTTTGAATGTTGAAGACTTAATTTTGTATAGTGTGAGTGTTTTTTTTATTATTTATATGTTTTTTCTCTTGGTGATTAGGTTGATATTCACAAATACTTAAGAAAGATGGTGTATTTTCTAATGTTAGAACTTTTTGTGATTAGAGAATAATTTTAATTGGTTAAAAGATAATTTAAGCTATTAAAATTGAACACAGTGGAACAATATCATAAAAAAGCTTATTAAAATATCCTTTAACCAATTCAAATAGTCTTATGTAAAGTTGTAAAACATTGCACTGGATATTCTAATTGATTGTTATTACTCAAAATGGTAAGTAATTTTGGGAGAATATTTTAATATGTTAAAACAATTTTTTATTAAATTGATATTTTCAGTATTTTTATAAGGGTATTCATCATTCTATTTTAACTTATTGAAATATTGATTTAATCCATTATTTTCATTATTAAGTGAAATCAATAAATTAAAACATGTTTTCAATCCATTAAATTCGTCAGGATAAATATTATGTAATTCTCTTCTATAATTTTTTTCTAAGTATGTTTTTGAAGTATCAGTTTTGAAAAATATATTACATTTGATTGAGTTACTCTTCTAGATATAAAAAGGTATTTTCTTAGAAGTTTTATTTTGACATTCTTGAGATCAATCTTTTTTATTAACAGGTTCTTAACTTGAGTTTTTAAGATTAATTTTGATCTTGTTGTAATTAGGTGATATTGTTCCTTTGTTTAGTTTTTCTTTATGGTTCTATAACATAATGTTAAAGGGTTAAATGATACTCTTTTTTAGGATTCAATAAATGTGTTCTTGATGTATCTTGTTCTGTAAACATTTGTTATAGTGTTTAACTTGATTTGTTTACCCGAGTGACTAGTATAACTCTTATTTAAGAATAAATATAAATCAGTATAAAAATTATTATGCACTCTATTTCTAAGTTTGAATATAAATTGTTCTTCTATAATTAAATTTTTAATATGTTAATTTATGTATTAGGTTCCTTTAATTAATTAGTTCAATAAATGATTCTTTCTAATTCTTTGTCAAGTTTTTAAAAAGTTTTCAAAGTTCCATTTGTCCCGCTTCCAAACTCATCCTATTCTTCTAACACATTTGATCTTACATTTTCAAGCAAAACACCACAAATATGAATGATTAAAAAAAATAAAATTCTTGTACTCTAATAATCTTTACTAAAAGTTTCGTATTTTTATATTATTGATTTAATTTTTATTTTAATGTTTAATTTATAAAATTAAAAAAATGTTTTTTTTATTTAATTTAGAACATGACATGTAACACAATTATTTGCACCTTAAAACATAACTTTACTTATTTATTTTTAAAAAACTATAGAAGTTATGTTTTAAAAAAGACCCATATTTTTTAAAGAAAACTCTCTAGAAATAAAACCGTTCTTTAAAACTCATTTTTTTTAATGAAATGTTTGACATGTTTATGCCACTATGATAATAGTATCTGACTTAGATTCGATTGACAAGTCAAATTTAATCAATAATATATAACAATGAAAATTTGATTTCTTTATATAGTCAATACTTTTTCAAAACCTGAATATTTTTATTAGTATTTTTAAAATTACTCCTAAAGCCTTAACTTAAAAAAAAACATGTATAATTTGTACGAAAATAAAAAACAACACTAAGCCATAATTATATTGAGGGGTCTAAAATTAGATTTTTCTTAAAGTCTTCCAATAAGAATATTAAATTTTTACATTTGGCATATAACTTTTAAAACAAAATTCCAAGAATATAATTTTTTAGAATAATTTTAAAATTAAGTTTTGTATTAAAAAAAATTCATAAAAAAACGATTATGCAAGATTTTTTTTTTAAGAAAAAGGTTGTATTTATTTATAATTGTCTCTCATTGAAGTAGGAAAATGCATGAAATCTATTTCTAGAGTGAGTTGAATATTTCACAGTGTACTGTTTTCATTACAATATTTTGTCAAAAACAAATAACCATTTGTTTCATAGCCAAAATATCTTAAAACATCAAACTTTAATTCATTTGCACCATGTTAATATTTCATATGTTCATGAATTAATGATGATTTCTTATTTGTCATGGTCCATCAACATTCATGTTCTCTTTGGCAATGTCTTTGACAATGTTTTTGACAATGTCTTTGTGTGTAACTAAATATAGTAAGACCTCCTCTATGCTATACAAATGTGCTGGTAGAACATCTTCTCTATATTTGCTTACCATATTTTGAAAACTTACTTATTAATCTACAAAAGTGTTACATTCGTTAAAAACTCTTATAGAATTTACTTTTAACATGTACTTGGAACAAAACTAGATAGTTTCCTCTAAAATGTATCTTCCAGTAATAGAAGCTTTCAAACGATATTGATTCTTCACATATCCCTTCAAAATCTTCATGTATCGCTCAACTGGTACATCCATTGTATAGATAAACTGGTTCAAAAAAATTTAATTTCTCTTACAAAATGAACAACCAAATGCATCATGATATCAAAAAATAATGAAGTATAAAACATCTCTACTTAACACAAGATTTATTTTTCAAGTTCATCAAACTTTTGAGGGTCAATAACTTTACTGCACATGGAATTGAAATATGAACACAATCGAGTTATAGTATGCCTAACATGTTTTTGGCAAGATTCCACGAAAAGCCACAAGCACTAATTGCATTAAAACATGACTATCGTGAAAATTTAATCAAATTAGTTTCAAGCCATGCATAACTACAATACTCTTAGCATTTGAAGAGTACTCGTGTGATACCTTAATACCTTTAAAACATTCACAAAAACTCGTTCTCTCCTTTTTGGACAGAGTGTAACATGATGCAGGTAAATATGTATGTTTACCAACTTCTCACGTCCAATTTCTGTCGTATAATCTTCTCAATCAAATCCAAATGAGCATTCACACCATCTTTCATCTTGCCTTCAATGTTGAGAAATGTTCCAATTAAGCTATCACACACATTTTTTTCTACGTGCATTACATTTATACAGTGTCTCACATCTAACTTACACCAATATGGAAGATAACAAAAATTGACCTACTTTTTCATATTCCAGTCATAGTCATAGTTGACTTCTTCATTTTTCTAAAAACATGTACCGACCCGTCCTCGGGCGTTGACCAAAGTCAACACTTGTTAGAACCCATCAGGGGCGCAATGAGGTGATAAGGGAGGTCGACCAGGCCTCGGCCGTTGACTGGGTTCGGACCAAGAAGTGCTTACCGCTGGGTGGTGCCACCCCCCGATACCCACGAGTGGGAGTGACCGTGGAGGGGGCGGCACAAGTAGGAGACGACACGGTAGGGCGTGGAGGCCTCGGGCCTCAGTGCCCCGAAAGAGTAATAATCAAAGAGAGAGGTGGTTTCCAAGCCACACCCCCAGTACCAGCAGGGAGAGACCCAACTCACGGAATATCTGTGAGTGAGGCGTGGGGACGCGACAGTACGCGCCACCGATTAGATAACCGCTGGGACAGATACGACCCATGAGAGGGCCACGTCCCAGGGGGTACTCTACATGCATGGTACGTGAGGAAGGCAGAAATACTCCCAGGGCGAGTGACTAGAAGCTGGGACGCATGAGTTGGCACCCATGTAGTCACCCCCCGCACCAGATGCACTTCGAGAAGGGAGACTTACACGCTGGGATTTCCCTAAGTTGGGTTACAGCGTCGTAAGGCCACCCGCGCAGAGTTACGCTTAAATCAGAAGGAGACACGCGACATAAGCACTGAAAAGGTATAAAAGCTCTCGTTGTCAGCATGTTAAGGTACATTTAGTCATTTGGACGTTTTACACGTTTGGAGTCATTTTACGCTTACACACTGTACGCACGAGTGACTTGAGAACAAGAGAGAATACAATTAGAATTCAGTTACGCACCTTCTGAACACGGTGTATGCGATGTTCTGATACGGAGGTGCACGGTGTTTTCTGCCAGTACTGACTTGAGCGTCAGAGTGCAAACGGCCGCGATGGCGCCCTTTGTTCTCTCAGTTTCAGGTATTCACGGCGGCGAAGGGTGGAGATTTGGAACGAAGACGAAGGAGTCCTTGATATGCAGCTTGAAGCTACGCACGAAGAACAGTCTGGTCAACCGACAGGAACAAAACCATATTTTTTTTTTACCGTTTCATAAATTTGAACACTAGTTAATGGAACGAGACTTCTCTCATGTTCTTGGTGTCCATTAAAAGTTTGTCTCAATCCACGATACATGTGACATTGATTTAGAAATCTTTGATGCCAAAGGTACATAATTTTCCTTCCATGTTTGAGTTGTTCACATGATGTGTTTTCTTCACAAACTAGACATGTTCTATGACCCTTCACATTATAATCTAACAAGTTTTCATATTCATAAAAGTCATCAATAGTACAAAATAACATTGCATGCATCTAGAAAGATTCATTGACAAACCCATCAAACACTTCAATCCCATGATCCCACAATAATTTCAAATCTTCAATCAATGGACTAAGATAAACATTTATGTCATTTCCTGGTTGTTTTGGACTAGAGATCATCGTAGATGGCATCATGTATTTACACTTCATACACAAACCTAGAGGTAAGTTATAAATCACTAGGAAAACATGACATGAAATATGATTGCTACTTAAATTTCCAAAAGTATTCATTCCATCAATAGCCAATCCAAGTCTTAAATTCCTTGATTCATTTCTAAATTTAGAAAATTCTTTATCAATGTTCTTCCATTGCAAAGAATCATCTTGATGAAGAAGCAGTCTATCGCATTTCCTATCATCTTCGTGTCATCTAAGGTTCTTAACGTCATTTGGATTCACAAACATATGCTTAACCCTTGGAATTATTGCAAGATACCAAAAACACCTTCATTGGAGGACCGTCCTTTCTGACCTCATCATTATTCTCTCGTTGACCATTTTTAACCCTATAATGTGATAATCCACACTTGAGACATCTTCTTAAGTCTTGAAACTCTTTTCTATATAAAATAAATCATTAGGACATGAATGTATATTTTTATATTTCATACTCGTCAAAAAAGGTATATTCTTTGCCTCATAATTTTGATTAGGTAATGTATTCCCTTTTGGAAGCATTTTCTTCAACAACTAAAGCGATCATATGAAACTTTTATTGATCCATCCATTCACTGCCTTCAAATTCATCAACCTTAACACTACTGATAATCGTGTGGAGTTAGTTGGATCGTGATATAATAATTTTTTTGCATCAATGGACATATTGTAATACACAAGTGCTTCAACAAATGACTCTACTCCAACATCATGGATCATGTTCCCTAGTATGTCATCCACTGTCAAATCAACAAAGTTTGTCACACACTTGGTAAGTATAACAACTCACTATGCCACATCCATGTATAATTTCTAAAAAAATCTATCGCACAAAAGATGTTCTCTAATTTCCAAATCATGCAATGTCCTCCCATTCAAACAATTCACACAAGGATACCTCATCCTTCCTCCATTGTGACTACTATTGGCATTACGTTGTGCAAAATGTATAAATTCTTCCACCTCTCTCTCTCATAAGCATCACTTATACGTGGTGAATTAATCCATACCAATCTATATCTACGTTATATGCGTACATTATTAGAATTGTGTTTTCTACTATGCATGTAAATCTCACTTTTTTAATCAAAGGTCTGATCCTATCTTATATATTGAAAAATATTCATTTTTATTATAATTCAATACTATATAAACTTTAATCATCATCCCTTATATATCATAAACTTTTTGCATTTTATATTAGTTTTCAGGTGACATAGAATCTCCACAATCAAATATGTACTTGAAGATCAACACAAAATGCAATAAACCAAAATTAAGTATAGATTATAAATTATATACTAATAAATTAATAGAAAGTTATTATTTTTCTCATACTGTTCAACCAACCAGACAATTAGACAATTAAAGATTTCATATAACTACTGTTTGTACAACCTCTACCACTTTTTAATATAAAATTTACTATGACGAAAAAATTATTACACAAGTTAATATATTAATTTTTAAAAAAAAATCTTAATAAATAAGTCTAACAAAAATTTAACAACATAACACATAAAATACAAACTTCTACAAATATAACAATATTTGTCGGATCAATACTAACAAATTCAACAAAAATAAATGCTACATAATTTAAGAATATATAATTACTAATTAAATATAATAAAAATTAAAAACACTAACCTGAACCTGGAATGCACAAAGGTCAACTTTCAACAGTGAAAGAAGCGGTAGGAGAGTGACGGGGTTGCATCGGTGGAGGGGTCACGACAAGATGCAACTGGTCTTACTCGTAATAATTATCATTGTTTTTGTCAAAAAAAAGTGACTTTTTAAATGTTGATTATTTTGTTAGGATAAATAAATAACATTTAGTTGATAAAACAAATAGGTAAAAAAAGATTAAATTAGAATTAAATTGAGATTAAGTGTCTTGTATCTATAGGAATGACATGTTAAAGTTGGGACTATGTAATAAGTTAATAAATATTGTGTGTTTTAATCATTGGGAAGGAAAAATCTTAATTAATTCTTAAATTGTGTGTTGTTATTGTTTATTGAAAACCTTAACCTGTTTTCAAAAGTAGACAACAGTTGTCCACATATACTAGTTTTGTAAAATGTGCATCTTGATTAAGGATTTGTTCACCAAATTAGTTTGAAGCAGTTCCTCATAAGTGAGCGGAGTCAGAAAAGAAAGTTTGTTGGAGGTTGGTGGGAGGTTGGCATTAAGTTAAATATGTTTGTGGAATTTCTTTTGGTTGTCAAAAGAACTAAAGAATTTCAAGCACCAAAACAAAGGGGAAAAAAAGAAACATTAGCGGCTTCCACATTCTGTTATTTCCTTTATTTATACTTCACATAATCATTTTCTTCACACCATAATTTATTTTAAAATTTGGGTAAGAGACGTGGAAATGCTACCACGAACTATTAGGATGTCGTATTCCGTATAAAACCCCAAGTGCCATTTTTAAAAAAACTACCATCACATTTTAGTTATGTCATTGGATGTTGCGTGTGGATATGCTAGAATTTAGGATTTTATTTAATCCGAGGTAAATTTAATTTAATGTCGTTCATACTAAATACTACCAACTCGTGCGTGGAGATATGTGTTATGGGTGGTCCGATAACGGTCCGATGGCGGGTGACCTGATAAACCCAACAAATACTCGTTAGGATAGGCTCTGATACCATGTTAAGAAGTGAACTTTAAGTCTAACTCAACCTCATAAAACCGGCTCAATGATGTGAGATTTGCACCCCACTTATATATTATGAAAGATTCTAATCTCTAGTCGGTGTGGGATTTCCAACAAAAATATTGATTCTTTTAGTATTTAAAATAACTATATATTTTGAAATTTAATTTAAAATTATTATTAAAATAAAATAATCTTATATCCCATCTAATTCGTATATATTTTCACCTTAAATAAAAATACCTCTTTATTCCAAAGTTAGAATAGAAAAAATTAAACATCACGTCAAGATAAAAATAATGTAACACCATACAATCATGATAATAGTAATATATTAACTGGTTTATATAAATATAACTTCGATATTAAGATATCTATATAAAAAATGAATTACCAAAAAATATGGTCAAAGTTTTACAAAACGATTTCAACCGCTACAAAATTTCGACCATAATATTAACTTTGTAATACATTAGTGCTAATTTAAGATGTAATGGTATTTTTGTTGAAAAGGGAAAATGGAGTAAATATTTAATACCTCAAATTTGTTCCAACTGTCACTGTCTCTCTTTTAATTGACGAACAAATTTTTAAACAGAATTGGGAATAATTTGTAGTTGAGGAAATAACCCTTTTTGGTAGCCATGTGGTAATAGTTTTTCTTGCTTATGAGACGGTGAAGTCTTTATCAATCCTTTTCTCGTCCTTAAGAAACCATGGCATGGCCCAAACTTGCAAGCAATCAATTAGCTCACTCACCATACAAGGTAAGTTAATTGAATCACAAGAAAACAGTACAAAAGTTACAACTATAATTGTTATTCAAAATTAAAGTAATGCAAGTTATAGTATATACATTCACACTGTTTTTGAATAATGGATTTGCATATCTATCTAGAAGTTAAGTGACTTCTCTATCTATTTTTGTCATTTGATGTGAAAATTCTAAAACAGTGGAGTTGGAAATGAGTCTGAATCAAGAACTTCTTGGGAAGGGGAAGAAGAAATATAGAAATGAGCCATATTGTCTCTATTTGACAAAGAAAATTGAACCATACTTACTCCACTCTCTCTTTCGGTGGTCTTGAATATTAATAAAATATGAATACATTTTATGGGTATTTGAATTTGCGTACCAGTTGGGTACGTATGTGTAACAGCTTAGACTTTGGAGCAGCTACAAATGCTGACTCTTACGTAAATTAGTTCAAAGTTCCTTCTAATAGTGACGTATTAGGTAACCCTCTATCAAAAAGTCCTCTCATTGAAATTTTATTTCTCTGTCGTTATATATATTGACAAACTTGTACAAGTGCACTTCTGGTCAGAGGCTTCTTTTCCTTCTTGCATTTGCTCTACAATTTCACCAACTTTTATAAATTTACTAATTTACGAACTGATTTTTTCGCTTTTCATTTTTCAAACAGAGAACACTCTGCTTCAATTAATGAGCACTTATTCACTGGTTTTTACATCACATCTTTGTTTAGTCCATTTCTTTGTGAACTTATTTATTACATTATTCTTTTTTAATTTCACTCCCCACCACATTCCACATGGATCATATTCATACCATACCAGACTACTTTTTGCCACTTTACTGTACAAAATTTTGTAAAAGAGAGGAGCATGAATATAATTTTGGTTTGCGTATTCACACATGGTCTTTGTGGGACCTGGGTGTGGTTGTTGGGACGGTGACAGGTGCAAGTAGGGGAGCCATTAACATCATTTCTAAATATCTTTTTATCTTTATGAATATAAAAGCACTTCAGATGGAAGCATTGAGGTCACAGGCTCATAGCAAAAGCACTTGCTCCAATCTCGAATAAAGAATCTGAGGTAAATTGAAAGTATCAAGAATGGGTTCAACAGGTGAGACTCAGATCACTCCAAGCCATGTGTCTGATGAAGAGGCAAACCTGTTTGCCATGCAACTGGCGAGTGCCTCTGTCCTCCCAATGGTTCTGAAATCAGCGATTGAGCTTGATCTGTTGGAAATCATAGCCAAGGGTGGCCCTGGAGTTCATCTTTCTCCCTCCCAGATTGCTTCTCAGCTCCCAACACGCAACCCTGAGGCACCCGTCATGTTGGACCGCATCTTGCGCCTACTGGCTTCCTACAATATCCTCTCTTTCACTCTCCGCACTCTCCCTGATGGCAAGGTTGAGAGGCTCTATGGTCTTGCTCCTGTTGCCAAGTACTTGGTCAAGAACGAGGATGGCGTCTCCATTGCTGCTCTCAACCTCATGAACCAGGACAAAGTCCTCATGGAAAGCTGGTATCCGTAGTAGGATATAATTGAATTAAAACTATTTCCCTTTAGCAGTTAAATTAAAGTTGACATGACTGTGTTATTGTAGGTACTACTTGAAAGATGCAGTTCTTGATGGGGGCATTCCATTTAACAAGGCATATGGAATGACAGCCTTTGAGTACCATGGAACAGATCCAAGGTTTAACAAGGTTTTCAACAAGGGTATGGCTGATCACTCTACCATCACAATGAAGAAAATTCTTGAGACCTACACAGGCTTTGAGGGTCTTAAATCTCTGGTAGATGTTGGTGGTGGAACTGGAGCTATAATAAACATGATAGTCTCAAAGTATCCAAATATTAAGGGTATTAATTTTGATTTACCCCATGTCATCGAAGACGCCCCATCTTATCCAGGTAGGTGTTTTTAAGTTCAGGAGGTTGCGATCATATTAGAGCTGTTGCTTATATTATTTTTTTCCAAGCATTGTCACCCGTTCATGGAAAATTTTGACATTGCTGTTTTGGTGCAGGAGTGGAGCATGTAGGTGGAGACATGTTTGTGAGTGTTCCAAAAGCTGACGCTGTTTTTATGAAGGTGAATGTTAAAACTTGAATCCCTTTTTCTTACCTAGTTTAAAGGATTTCTTCTTACTTGTTTATGCTAATGATTTTAATTTCATTTATACCTCCAGTGGATTTGCCACGATTGGAGTGATGAACACTGTTTGAAGTTTCTGAAGAACTGCTACGATGCATTACCAGAAAACGGGAAGGTGATTGTGGCAGAATGCATTCTTCCAGTGGCTCCAGATTCTAGCTTGGCCACAAAGGGTGTGGTTCACATCGATGTGATAATGTTGGCTCATAATCCAGGTGGGAAAGAGAGAACAGAGAAAGAGTTTGAGGCTCTGGCCAAAGGATCTGGATTCCAAGGTTTCCGAGTCTTGTGCTCTGCTTTCAATTCCTACATCATGGAGTTTCTCAAGAAGGTTTAAGTTATTTGGCGTGTATTCAGATCGACTTGGATTTGGATTTTGACTGAGGATATGCTTGTGGTGTTACTTACGAAGCTTTCACGGAAAAATGTAAATTTCTCTTCATACATTAGGAAAATAATAATGAATAAATTTAAATGTGTACTCCCTTTATAAAATAATAACAAGTTACTTATGTGACTTATATACGAGTTGATCACACATATTTTGGTGTCTCTCTTACGGTCATTCTTCAATAAACATCACATTTACTTATTTACCATGTTATTCTAATAATTTTAATTTTTTTTATTGTTAATTACTATAAAGAAGTGTTATACATTATTAGTATTATAAAAGGGTCACATTACTTACTTTTTACACTTTCAAAATGTTTATATACAATAACTCTCCTTATATCTTTTTTTTTTTTATCAGCAACTCTCCTTATTTCTTTAACGTGGACAATAAAGAAGCTAAATTTTACATGCATGAAATTGTAGATCTAATTTGTATTTTTTGTGCACCATTCCTCTCTTGCATGTGTCTAAGTTGTTTCATACCATTTTGTGTGATAGGGAAGTCTAAGTTGTTTCATACCACTTGGTTTAATTGCTTGAAACTTTATCTAGATTTTACTTAATTTTTTTTATCTTGTAAACGTTGGAACCTTGATTTACAATATCTTTGTCTTTCACGTTACATGAACATTGTCTCCCATTTTCACAAAGTTCATTCTTATTGTCTTCCCTTTTTCAAAACGTTCATCTTTCTCTTTAGTAACTTACCAAGATCATGGAAGCATGTAACTGTGTAACTCAAGTTTCCGCTCCCTATAAGTAGATGTCTACACTCCTTTCCAGAAATCACACTTTTACTCATTCTCTTCTTTTTTCTTATATTGGGTTCTTTGCTCTTAAGAGCTTGCTAGTAATGTGATCCTCGGCATACTACTCGATAAATTCTTGTTGTACTGTGGGGGGTTTGGATAACATACCGCAAAAAAGTTCTTAATAGTAGTGTTCGTCTAAGTCTTTAAAGATGATCTTGTTCATGTTCTCATTTAATTTTTATTACAATAAGAACCTACTTACAATTATATATAATATTATATTTATATCATAAAATTATATACTTTAAACTTAAACCATAGTTCATTACATGAAGTGATAGCTTATAGGTAATAAATACATCCCAAAGTTATCATCTTGTCCATATTTTAGAGGATGAGAAAGTTTATCTTTCCGCCTCCTTCCAATACTTTCGACACTTGCATTATGTGAGAACCATGTGTATGACATGTGTTTTATGATTCTAACACGTAAAATTTCATTATATAGCTTGGTTCCCCAATTTGATGAATTCACTTTTGTTTGTGTCAACCTTTACCCTGTGTATATGCAATGAGGAGAGATGGGTGAGTTTTGTTTGTGTCAACCTTTACCCTGTGTATATGCAATGAGGAGAGATGGGTGAGTGGGTGATGAATTTAATTTCTCTAATTAGATTGAGCAAGTCTTATTTTGCCTCAGTGTTATGAATCTTGGTCAATATTATTGGTTGTAGCAACAATGAACATAAAAATCATTATAAAGCTTGAAAAAAAATCAAACATATTCACTTTAATGTTTATGAGAATGATTGTCTTAAACAATATTTCGCAAAAATGGAAGTGCTAAAGAGTTTGAGGTTTATGGGAGAACGCTCCCAAACTACTGATAAATGTCTTGTTAGGACATTAATGAGTACATTGACTACCATGAAGTTTAATGAGATGCATGAGCATGTTATTGAAATGATAAACATTGTTGCAGTAAGACCAAAGACCTCCGAAATGACGGTGAATATTTTCTTGTACAGTTTATTTTGAACTCATTATTATTTGAGTAGCCTATTCAAATGATCTATAGTACCATGAATGATAAATGAATTGTACATCAATTGCAAATTACGTTGCTTCAGAAAGAAACAAGACTTAACAATGAAGGAAGTAACTCAATCTATTATGTAAGTTATTAAAGAAATCAATGACCTAGGAAGAAATTTGTGAAGAAACATGACAAGGGAAACTTGTTGTTAAAGATTAATCAAGCAGTTGTGAAAATCTAAAAGAAAGCATCAATGACAATAATTATCATTTTTTGTGAAAAAGTTATTACAAAAAAATCACTTTTAGCAATCACCTCGGTCACTAAAAGTACTATAATCGGTCACTAAACATATTCATGACCGAAATAGTCACCAAATAAAAATGGAAGCGAAAACCTTAATCGCAAAACATTTAGCGACTAAATTATAAATTAGTCGTAAATTTACGACTGAAATTTCGGTGGCTAAATCGGTTGCAGAAAAGCTGGTCACCAAACTTCAGGAACCAAATTAGCGACCAAATTTTTACAAAAAATTGATGGCTAAATTGGTGAAAAAATTTGGTCACTAGAATTAGGAACCAAATAAACGACCAAATTTTTATAAAAAATTGGTGACTAAGTCGATGGTCGAAATAAAAGATGATAACGACTACCATTTGTGATCGCTAATGGATTAAAATAATTAATTAAAAAAAACTTATGATAACTAATTCGGTGGTTAAATGGAGACTCTTATAGCGAAAAAATTGATTTCATTGACTAAATATTTTTTTAATTAAAGTGACCGATTTTGTTTTTGTCACTAAACATCAACATTATAGATATAGTCACCAAATCAGTTTTGATGACTATTTTTATATGTATTATTAATACCTATTTAAAATAGTATTTTGACTATTTTATAAAAAAAAAATTCAAGATTGCTTATAGATACTCAGAATTTAATAAAAATAAATAAAAATAAACTTCAAATACATAATTTAAAAAAAAGTTAAATTAAAAGTAAATTATATTACAGAACGAAAAATATTTGAAAACAAGTTAAAAGAGTCTAAAATATTAAATAATTCAACATACATATTAATCTATGTGAATGCCCTGTTCTGAAATAGGCGAACAAGGTCAATAATTTCAGTTTCTCTTATATGCTCCACCTTGTTGTCCTGCTGCTCATTTTTTTTCCTTTCCGAGATAATCTGCTTGCAACATCAATTGTCAAACCAGTCATATCCCTAGTGGTCGTTAAACCTCAATATATTATTTATCAGTTGAAGATAAATGTGAACAGAATATATAAATATTTATTTTCCAATATTAATTATATTTTATATTTTTTCTAAATTTAATAACATAAATAGAGAGAGTAACATTGACTAACATTATATTTGGATTATATTTGATAAGTGCGAAATTAGGATCTGGAAAAATGTTTGAATATACAGGGAATCTTAATTTATGAAAATAGTGAATTTTGTTAATTATGATTTCTAAAAAAGAACTAAAGTACATGTAAATTGGTAAAATTAGTTTTGAGAAAAATTATATAAATATTAAATAAAAGTATATTATTTTTACTAATGTTTTAATTTACTATTAGATTAAATTAGTTGATAAGAGGAGTATAGTGTGATTTTAATAAAAATCATTTTAACTTATATTTTCACCACTCACAAAAAAAAAGTTAGGGTGAGAAACTTAACTAAAAAATGTATATCATTCTTTAAATAATCAATATTAAATAGTTTATCTAATATTTTTTATATACTAAATTTTTTCCTTTCAACCTATTTTTGGGAAGTGTTTCATTCCTATTTTGATAAAGTTCAACATTATATCAATTATTTTTTATTAAGTATATTCTTTTTGTATTTTCTAATTTCTATTACTCTACCCATTTATGTTTTAAGTGAAATTTAAAAAATGGTTAAAATTAAAATCTTCAAAACTATTTTATTTAAATATTTGTTTATTCAATAAAATAAATTTAAATAATACATAAAATAAAATAAAAGGATATATTGTAAACAATAACATATCTTCAAAGGTATAGATTTAAAATATGAGTATACCTGGATTGAAAAAAATTAAAATCAAATACATCTCATAAATAAATCCAACAAATGGTTGATATCTATAAAATATTAAAAAAAATCTAAAACAGTAGTGACAGAAGCAATCATGTGATTGAGGGCAGAATTTCACAACCCATTCCATCCATCAATTCTAAATCATTCCAGATTCTTAATTAGAAAAGAAAAATCTATGTATTTTAAGATTCTATAAAATTATTTTTCACATATTAACGCCACTTTCCCTTCTCCAAAGGGTAGCAATAAACTTTGTGAAGGGAAAAGTTAAAAGAAGAAGGTGTCATCGCCATCAACATCAAAATCTATCTTTTGATTTTTTATTTTCTCTCAGACTTCGGTTTCATTGAATTGAGTATTTATGTTTTATGAGTGAATTTTGAAAATTTGTTTTTTTTTTTTTTCCTGTGTCATTCCTCGGCCAAGTGCTCTGGTTTGTTTGATGATGTGTTGGGAACAATCAATGTTCTTGGGTTGATTCGGATCAACTCCATTGGATTTGATTTTAAATGTTGACTGGAGAGTTAGTTGTACTTTTTATTTCTTCTTTTCTTGACTTTTATGACTTCTAATATATTTAAACAAACTGCAATCTTGTTGATTTCTTATGTAATTTTATATTATGATTTTATAGTAAAATAATTTGTTGAATTTATGGTGAGAATGTGTTTCTTTGATGCTTTTAGGGTTTGTTAAACTTTAAATTTTAAATTCTAATTTCTAATTTCTAATTTCTAATGCTACGTTTGGATCCAACTAACAGAAAGTTACAAGGCAAAATATTTTCAGCTTTCTTTCTTGGCATATTTACGAAAAATTCCGAAGAAATGCGAAGATTTTGATTAATATATATATATATATATTATCAACATAAATAATAATAATTATTATTAAAATATTAACAAATATATAAAATGATAATTAAAATAAAAATATTAATAATAAATTTATGAAATAACAATTATAATTATAAATTATAAATAATAATTAATATTGATAAAAATAAATAATAATAAAATTAAAATTAATTTATAATATATATTTTATAATTATTAAAAATTTACATAATACTATTAAAATGTCAAAATTTTCATACAACTATCACATCATTCACAAAATTCAATAAATTTTTCTCACAAATCTACTCTAATATACCTACAATCCAAACAACCTCACTTTCCTCTCAAATCACTTTAAATTCACTCTCTCAAATCCCCTCCTTAATTCAAACACACCCTAAACGTGAAACTCTAAATTCTAAATAGGAATGGTAATGCAGGACGGAATATACAGACGGACTTGTGCTCCGCTATCTAAAAGTGTTGACGAGCTTATTAATCTAGCATGTTGACCCGTTTTAACTCATCTCGCATAACCCACAGCCTACGTGAACCAATAACAGAGTAGGACGGATTGACCACTGATCCAGGTAAATAAAAAAAATTATTAGTTTTAAAAAAAATCATATCTCATTTATCCATGCTTAATAAAAAATCATATTTATATTTCCTTTTTGTTTGAGACAGTAAACTTTTCTTTCTCATCTCTTCTCCAGCATGGTAGTTTTGTTTTTTTTCAGTGAACACAAATCTTCTCTCCCTTCTAACTTTGGTTTTGTATTATCAGACTTATTGATTTCTCGAATCTCTCGCTTCTCTTCCGTCACTCTTACTGCACAATTCTTGTAATGACCATGCTCAGGGATTTATTCAGCTTTTCTCTTCGAAGTTATGTAAACTTTTGAGGATATGGACAACATCGGCTTATCCTGAGTTTGCGAAGTTTTTGGTTGTTCTTTACTTGGGACAACAACCTTCACTGCAAAATGAAAATTAGAAATGCAACAAGTATTGTGAATAATTCACCAGCACGATCATTTTATAGGGTTAAGGGTTAGGAGTGGGCCATGCGGGCGGGCCCACGACCTGCCTACCTAAAAGTACGGGACATGCAGTCTAGTCTGCTGACCTCGTTTAGCCCGTCCGCACGAGCTCACAGTGAGACAGGACAGGTTGATCCAAATCCATGTAAAGAAAAAATAATTATTATTTAAAAAAAAAAACATATCTCATTCTTTGAAGTGTAACATTTCTTTTATTTTATTTTTAAAAAAATTAAATTTAATATACTAAAAAATAAATGTTTTATTTTAATCAACTAAAGGGTTAGTATTAAGAGTAAAAGTGAATTTAGGTTTAAGTAAAGTCTTATATTTCAAATTTGTTAATAAAAAAGTAATTTATAAAAGAGATTTCAATAGAAAAAAATATATGCAAAATAAAATTTTATTATTTTTAATCAAACCTTCTAATAATCTTGGTATTTGAATTTATATTTTTATCGTAATTAAATGAATTGAAACACAGAATAAAATTTTAATTTTTCAATAATGTAAATAAATTTTTTAAAAAAATTAATTTTTTTTAAAAAATATCTTATACAGATTAGTCTGCGCGTTACTTCTTATACGGGACGAGCCACTAAAATCAGCCCACATTCCTAATGTGGGACAGACCTATGCGGGAGAGAGAAACCCGCATTACACTCTAAACCCTAAATCATAAACCAAAACCTCAAAACACAAAATCCAAAATTCTAAACCCAAAATCTTATAAACCCGTAACCCTTATCAAGCCCTAAATCATAATTTTAACCCTTAACCATATAAAAAGAGCGTGTTTGTGAGTTATATTCTGACAATACTTGGCCAATTTTCATTTTGCAGCAACCGAAGTTGTCCAGATGCTCAAAAGTTTAGGGAACATTTTGAGTGAGTTTATTTTCTTTTTGGCATTTGGTATTTTGAGACTTAACCTATCAATGATCGTCTGTACTTTAACTGAAGGGTCTAAGAACAGATGGAGGAGCATTTGTGCACATATGAATTATAATAATTATAATTTTTTTTTCATCTTTTTCTTAACTTTCTTTATTGATAAAAAATTATTCATTTTATTATTTGTTATTATTTTTTTATATATATACTAGTAGAAACACATGAATCATGTCCGTATTTTTCAAAAATATTTAAAAGTTTATTTTATTCTTTTTATTATAGATAATATATTATAAATTTCTAATAATTATAATTTCATTAAAATTAATATATGACATAAATTTATAAATATATTTTTTCTTATAATTATGTAACACTATATTTTTTCTTAAATAGGAGAACAAAAAAAATTAGTGTTTAAAAGTCTATTTGAATTTACTTACAATTTATAAGTGAATTTATTTATTAAATTATAACAATAATTAAGTATATTCTTTGTAAGAAGTAATTTTTTTTAATGAATTTATTTATTAAATTATAATAACAATTGAGTATATTCTTTGTTTAGATGATAAATTATATATATATATATATATATATTAAAAAATTAAACTATTATATATAACTGTTTTTTCTAAAAAGATTAATTATTTAATTATTTTGAAATAAAAATAAATTATTCAATTATTTATTTTATTAAATAAATAAATAAATTATTTTTTATTAAAAGATGAATAATAATAATAACTATTGAAAATAAAAATATTTTTAATAAAAGTAATTATAAAAATAAATAATGTTTTTACTGTATGTAATTTTTTTTATTGTAGGTGATTGTTTAGGGTGAGAATGTGTTTCTTTGAAGCTTCGATTCCTTTGCTCTGCCTAAAATATAAACTCTATATAGGGGTGACAATGCAGGTCGCTACCTAAAAGTGCAGGACGGACTCATTAATCTAGCTTGCTGGGTTTCTTTGCCCCATCCTGTAAACCTGCAGCTCACGCGGGCCAACAGCGAGACAGAGCGGGTTGACCCGCTAACCCACATAAATAAAAAAAATTATTTAATTTAAAAAAATCTCATTCATTCATTATTACAGTGTAACACTTCTTTTATTTTATTTTAAAAAAATTGAATTCAATGTACTTAAAAAAATGAATGTTTTATTTTAATCATCTAAAGGAGTTAGTATTAAAAGTGAAAGTAGATTTAGTTTTAAGTAAAATCTTATATTTAAAATTTGTTGATAAAAAATAATATAAAGAAGAAATTTCAATAGGATAGTTAAAAAATTAGTCATCTTCATTAAAATATTTTGTAACAAAACTTTCTTATACATTTACATACATATATAGGAAAAAATATATGCAAAACAAAACTTTATTATTTTTAATCAAGCCTTCTAATAACCCTGTTAGTTGAATTTATATTTTTATCTTAATTAAATGAATTGAAACATGATTAAAATTTTAATTTTTCAGTAATAAGAATAAGTTTTTTTATAATTAATGAATTTTTATTTTTTTTAAAAATCTTATGCGGGTTGGCCCACGGGTTACTTCTAATGTGAGGCGGGCCACTGAAATGAACTTGCATAGTGCGGGGTGGGTCTATGCGAGACGGGTCAGCCCGCATTGCCACCCCTTACCCTAAACCCCAAACCCTAAACATTAAGTAGTAAATCCTAAACCCTAAACGTCAAACCCTAAATATTAAATCATAAATCATAAACCCTAATCTATAAACCATAAATCATGAACCATGTACCCTAAACCCTAAATAGGGGTGGCAATGCGAGATGGCCCGCTCCGTGATAGGAGTGTGGGGTCATTTCACTGGCCCGTCCAACATAAGAAGTAACATGCGGGCCAACGGGCAACCCTCATAAGATTTTGTTTAAAAAATTAAAATTTCATTAATTATAAAAAAAATTATTCTTATTAATGTTTTGTTTCAATCCATTTAATTAAGATAAAAATAATAAAGTTTTGTTTTGCATCTATTTTTTTCCTATATATGTACGTAAATGTATAAGTGGATCTTATTAATGTTTTGCTACAAAATATTTTAATGAAGATGACTAATTTTTTAACTATCCTATTAAAATCTTTTTGTATACTATTTTTTTACTAACAAATTTTAAATATAAGACTTTACTTAAAATTAAATTCACTTTCACTCTTAATACTAAATCATTTAGATGATAAAAATAAAATATTCCTTTTTTTAGTACATTAAATTCAATTTTTTTAAAATAAAATAAAAGAAATGTTACAATACAATAAATGAGATGTTTTTTATTTTCATTTTTTTAAAAAAATTATTTACACGGGCCAGCGGGTCAACCCATCATGTCCCACTGTTGGCCCACGCGGACTATGGGTTATGCGGACGGGCCAAACCGGATCAGCAGGCTAGATTAATAAGCCCACCCCTTACTTTTAGGTAGCGAATCGTGGGCCGGCCCGCATGGCCCACTCCTAATCCTATAAAATGAGTGTGCTTGTGAATTATTGACAATACTTAGTTGCAATTCCAATTTTCATTTTGCAGTAACACAGAAGGTTGCTGTCCAAAGTAAAGAACAGTAAAAAACTCCGCAAACTGAGGATAAGATGTTGTCCAGATGCTCAAAAGTTTACAGAGAAGATTTGTGTTCACTGAAGGAAAAGATTCCTGTCTCAAACAAGAAAAGGAAATATAAAGATGATCTCTTGAATGATGATTTAGAAGATGAAGAAATGCTTATTCTGTTAGGGGCAAAGACCAGGAGAAGATCAAGAAGAATGAATAATGTGAAGGTGAACATCTTTCTCAGCACCTTAAATAGATGGTATAATACATCATATTTCAATAATGCTAACCGATTGTCTTCTTGATCAGAATGTTGAACAAAAGCCCCGAAATTGTCATCAATGCATGAAAAAGGGCAGAAGACTTTTTGTGCGTTGTCCTAAATGCCCGAACATGTACTGTATGCAGTGTATTGATAAATGGTATGGCACTTTACATTTAATCAATCTATGATGCTGAATGATTATGTGCTTGTTAACCGTGCTGTTTGTGACTTTTACACACAGGTACCCTGATATGAAAATAGAAGAAATTGCTGTAAGTTGTCCGTTTTGCCGGAAAAACTGCAATTGCAATGTTTGCTTGTGCTCAAGAGGAGTGATTAAGGTTTGATTTGTTCTGATATCTACCCTAGATTAATTTGTATAATGAAACAAACTTTCATATATTATGATTGTATCTGCACTGCTAACTTTTGAATTTCTTTTTATATCTACTTTCAGACATCTAACAGGGACATAACCGATTATGAAAAGGCTCAGTATCTGCATTATATGATTAACTTACTCCTACCGTTTTTGAAACAAATTTGTCAAGAACAAAATCAAGAGGAGCAGATTGAAGCTAAAATACTAGGTTTTAATCTTCACCTTTTAAGTTTTGCGTTATTGCATTGAAAAGATCACCAACATTAAATCTTTTGTCAGGAAAGAATTCTTTTGAGAAGGAAATACCTCCAAGTCTTTGTGGCAACGATGAACGTATCTATTGGTAAGTGCCCTTCTTGTAAAGATACTAGTCTGATCTTTCTTTACATGTTTTATAATAGCTGTTTTATTTACTTTTTTTCATACAACAGTGATCACTGTGCTACTTCAATTATTGACCTTCATAGAAGCTGCCCCAGTTGTTCCTATGAACTCTGCCTTAGTTGTTGCCAAGAAATACGAGATGGAAGCATTACACCCCGGGTCGAGCAGAAGTTCTCATATGTGAATAGGGGCTATGAATATATGCATGGTGGAGACCCTCTACCTGTGTCTAATGATTTCGGAACATCAGAATGTCATACCAAGCTATCTAATGTGTGGAATGCTAAGAGTGATGGAAGCATCCGATGTGCACCAAAGGAGTTCGGCGGTTGTGGTAGTGCTGCATTGGAGCTCAGACGTGTCCTACCAAGTGGGTGGATATCTGAATTGGAAATCAGAACTCGCAGTATGCTGAAAATTTGGGAAAATGTAAACACTACTCTTCAGCAAAAAAAAAGCAGTATCAAGCTACACCTCTTTGAGAAAGGATGATAATATGTCCTGTTCAGAGTCAAGTAACATTCAAAAGGGAGGATTGTTACTTTTCCAAAAGCATTGGGCTAATGGCGAACCAATTATAGTTCCTGATGCCCTTAAACTGGGCACCGGTCTGAGCTGGAAGCCGATGGTAATGTGGCGAGCATTATGCGAAAATAGGGTTTCAGAGGTCGGTTCAAAAATGTCAGAAGTGAAAGCCATTGATTGCCTGGCTAATTGTGAGGTTTGGCCTTGTCCATTTTGATTGATACTTTGGTCATATTATAGCATGCATGTCTAAAGTTGTCGTGTTTTTCTTTTACCAAATCTCTCATTGTGTGGATTGGCTGTGAATTTATAATTTTTTAAGAATGCTTTTATACCCCTAAGTATTATTATCATTATAAGATAACTAACTTTTAGTTCAATATGTATAAGGCATACCCTTTTAGCTTTAGATTCCTCATATTGTGGAGAGCTTCAACTGCCATCTTAGTATTTCATCTTCTAAATTTCAAGTGTAATATTTTTAGCTTGTTTCTCGTGCAACATACTATATTATTAAGTATTTACCCTTCTAAATTTATGCAGGTCGAAATCGATAATCACACATTTTTTAAAGGTTATATAGAGGGAAGAACATACAGAAATCTCTGGCCAGAGATGCTCAAGCTAAAAGACTGGCCCCCATCTGATAAATTTGAAGATCTTTTGCCCCGCCACTGTGATGAGTTTATTCGCTCCTTGCCATTCCAAGAGTACAGCGATCCTTGGAGCGGAATTCTCAATCTTGCTGCGAAGTTGCCAGCACATATCCTAAAACCTGACATGGGTCCGAAAACATATATTGCCTATGGGATTAAAGAAGAGCTTGGTAGAGGAGACTCTGTAACAAAGCTTCACTGTGATATGTCAGATGCGGTATGCATCAAGTTTC
>Ga0123342_1002264_pt1 | contig 32028 bp, 15 predicted proteins | sample Turbeawhitnodule_FD_89960 | JGI IMG/M metagenome (GOLD analysis project Ga0123342, IMG submission 89960) | Root nodule microbial communities of legume samples collected from Mexico - Turtle bean Mexico white nodule | ecosystem: Host-associated > Plants > Roots > Nodule | place: Mexico: Nepantla... | reverse complement strand
TCAACAAAACATATATAATTATATAAAATAACAAATGTATATAACAATAAATATTACTTTCATAAATTTTAATATATTTAATAAATTTATTTGAATTTAACACAAAATTATTTTTTATTACAATAATTATAAATATTATATATTGCAAAAAAAATAATTAACTCAAACTTACAAAAAAAAATATATCATAACTCATTATTAAAATATTTTTTAATGACAAGGATAAATTTGTAAATTTACTTTTAAAATAATTTCTAAATTATCTCCTAACTATCACATCACTCACAAATCTCAATAAATCATCCTCTCAAATCCACTCTATCATCCCTCAATCCAAACAACCTCACACATCCCCTCTAATCCTCTCCCTCTCCTCCCCTCAAATCCCCACCTCAATCCAAACAAAGCATAAGAGACAATTCCAAAATAATAGTAAAAAGTGTTAATTTCTTTTATTATACTTTTCAAACAATAATTAATAGTTACTGTAATTCCATTATTTATAGCTTTACTAAGTGGTAGACAAGAGTAAAAGACAAACTGATTAAAACTAAAAATCAAATAAAAAATTATAAATAGAAGTTAAATTATTTTTGAATTCAAATATATAGAAAAGTATTTAAAAAATATTATGTTATAAGGATTAAAAAGCTATATTTTAATTAAAGTACATATATATATAATTTACACTTCCAAACACACACAAAAAATTTTACTTCTAGGAAGTAGCAAAATTACATCACGAGTAATGAACTGACAAAAAAAAAATTAGAAAAAAATATCAGTAAACTTGAGTGTGCTTTTGTATTCCTTCGATCTAACAAAATAAATAATAGAAAATGTCATCTCTTCATTATTATATCAAAATACTATTATATTAAAAAATTTAAATATATATATATATATATATATTTTTATTTTTTTTTGACACTTTTATGGTTGTAGGAACGAGTTGGTGGCCATATGAATAGTAAACATCATTATTTTGCTTTTGTTGCTATGAATGTATTTTTTTTATAGAAGTTTAGTGGTTTAAAGTTTGTGTAATCTTCTAATTAATTTTTTTTTAAGAACTATGAAATAAGAAAAACACTATGAAGATAAAAATGAAGTTATCCATTATGAATGAATGCTTTTGGAGAATGAGTGAAGTAAATGATCTCTATTTATAGTATCGTGTCTTTTTGTAAAAATTAAAAACATAGGTAGATAATAATTTATATCAAAATTACAAAACTATCAAAAATATTTTTTCCCTACACTTCATTAATATTATTATTGTAAACTGAGACCTTCTTAAATTCAAATTGAGAAATATATATATATATATATATATATATATATTTATTTATTTTCATTTAAAAGTATAAATAATTTTAATTTATAAGATTTTAAATTATCTATCAAATAACTTAGACATATCATGAATGTCAATAAAAACTCTAATCATAATTTAAACATGCATGCAAAGAATGATAGACAATTGTCTTGCTTTTCTTTATTGAAGAGTGAAACAATAATAATTAAGACCAAACCTCCTAAGTAACAATTGGAATTACAAAATATTGAAGACTTAATTTAGAACACAAAAAACGTTAAATTCATACCAATGAAAAATAAAATTATAATGTCATTAATATCATTATTTTTTCACACATTTCATTAATATCTTATTGTAAATGGTGACCTTCTTAAAATTCAAATTGAAAAAAAAACATATACATACTATCATTTTAATTTTAAAGTATAAATAATTTATATTTATATATATATTTTTTAAATTATCTATTAAATAACTTAGACATAGCATGAATGTCAATAAAGACCCTTATCATAATTTAAACATAGAGCATAGCACATGCATGCAAAGAATGATAGACAAATGTCTTATCTTGATCGAAAAGTGAAACAATATTAATCAAAACCAAACCTTCTATGTAACAATTGAAATTACAAAATATTGAAGACCTAATTTAGAACACAAAGAACATTAAATTCATAAAAATAAAATTATAATGTTGATTAGTTAATTCATACTTTTTAAAATGTTTTATAATTGACCTATTAAATAAGTTATATTTCTTTATAATAACTAATCAAGTAGGGGTAGTAAACTGAATTAATCTGACCATTTTTTGACACAATCTGTTATTAGCGCATCAAAATCGTGGTCAACTAGTCTACTATAACAAAGTGGACTGAAAATATTTAATCATTCACTAGACGAGCTATCATGTCAACCCACTAGCGTTCTTAAATTTGTTTTTTAAATTTCTATTTTTAAATTTTATATTTTTAAAACTTGTTATATATGTATATTAAAAACAAATTTAACCATATAAATATTTTCTAAGTTCTTAATTGATTAATTAATATCTATATATAATTAAATAAAAATAATTACTATCATATTAAATTATTTTATTATAATTAATAATTAAAAGTTAATTTATAAGTGTTATTGATTAAATTACAATACTATTTACATATTTGCATCTTAAAAATAATACAAAAAATAATAATTTTTAAACTATTTTTCATTTTAATTTTAATATAAAAAGAAGATTAATTGGCTTTTTCTAGTTTTACCTCATCTTTGACCAGATTGTTTAAGTAGAAATGTGTAACGGACTTAAATAAACTGATAAATTAAAGACGCCAACTCATTTCAAAGTATAGTATTTCACAAAAAAAAAAATTATTAGATAAAAGTTAATTTTAGAGACCAAATTTATTAGTTACTATTTAATTAAATTAAAAATTATTTTATAAATTAAAAAAAAAATTATCTAAAGTAATTTTTATTATTAATAAAATTTATAAAATAATTTTTAAATTGGTATCTAATATTTAACTACCAAGTTTTTAGTTACTTATTACTTTATATTCTAAATTAATCTCTATTAATCTTTTAGAGATGAATTTAGAATCTAAGATAATAGTAAGTAAAATATAGGTAGTTAATTTAGATATTAATTTAAAAATTATTTTATAAATTTTTATTAATAATAGAAATACAAATAATTTTTTAATTTTTAAATTAATTTTAATTTAATTAATATAATGACTATTTTTATTTTTTTAAATTTAATTATTATTTAATATTTTTCTTGTAGGAATTCATTCTATGCTAACTACTAATCATACAGTAATAAAAAAGCATTTTATATATAATATACTATTATAATATATAAGGATTTGACGCGAGATTATGAAAACAAACACTAACAAGCAAGGATACTATTGCAGTTGGTTAGTTGGCATAATTCAAATGGAAATTTATGACCTCCATTCCAAAATAATAATAATAAGTGTTAATTTCTTTTATAATATTTTTCAAAAATAATTAATAGTCACTGTCATTCCATTATTGATAGTTCTGAGTAACACTACAATAAAATAATGAAATAAAAATTAATTTTGGAAACAAAAAATAATTAATTGTTATAGTAACTAAATTAGAAATCATTTTAGAGACTAAAAAAATTTGGTTTCTAAATTAGTTTATATTATTATTAAATAGCTTCTAAATTGGTATCTAATTAGCTACCAAAGTTTTAACTACCAATTATTTAGATTCTAAATTTGGTAGTAAAAACCTTGGTTGTTAATTAAACACCAATTTAGAAACCATTTAATAATAATATAAACTAATTTAGAAACCAAATTTCTTTTTGTCTCTAAAATTGTCTATAATTTAGTCACTAGAGCAACTAATTCTTTTTTGTCTTTAAAATTGATTTCCATCTCATCATTTTCTTGTAGTGAAAGGACAAACCGACTAAAACTAAAACTAAAATAAAAATTATAAATAAAAGTAAAATTATTTTTGAATTCAAATATATAGAAAAGTATTTAAAATAATATTATGTTATAAGGATTAAAAAACTATATTTTAATTAAATTATATATATATATATATAATTTACACCTCTAAACACAAACAAAATGTACTTCTAGGAAGTAGCAAATATAAACCACGAGTAATGAATAGAAAAAAAAATATCAATCTTGATTAGTAAACTTGAGTGTACTTTGTATTCCTCTCATCTAACAAAATAAATAATAGAAAGTACTATCTCTTCATTATCATATCAAAATATTATTATATTAAGAAATTTAAATAAAAACCTTACCGTTCTCTTAGTATATACGTTACTTTGACATTTTGATGCTTGTAGGAAGGATGATGACCACATGAAATAAGAAAGACACTATCAAGATAAAAAATGAAACCATTATGAATGAATGTTTATGAAGAATGAGTGAACTAAATGATCTCTATTTATAGTATCGTGTCTTTTGTAAAAACTAAAAATATAGGTAGATAATGAGTTTTATTAATTTTTATTACATACACAATCAAATTTTAATTTAAAATGTGTTACTGTAATTTATATTAAAATTACAAAACTATCAAAAATAATTTTTCCCCATATTTCATTAATATTTTATTGAAAATAGAGACCTTTTTAGTATTCAATTTGAAAAAAAATATATATACATTGTCATTTTCATTTTAAAGTATAAATAATTTTTATTTACAATTTTTTAAATTATATATCAAATAACTTAGACATATCATGAATGCCTATAAAACCCTAATCATAATTTAAACATAGCACATTCATGTAAAGAATGATAGACAAATGTCTTGTTCTTCTTTATCGAAGAGTGAAACAATAATAATCAAGACCAAGCCTCCTATGTAATAATTGGAATTATAAAATATTGAAGACATAATTTAAAACACAAATAACATTAAATTCATACCAATGAAAAATAAAATTATAATGCCATTAATATCATGATTTTTCCACACATTTCATTAATATCATTATTTAGATCATGACCTTCTTATTATTCAAATTGAAAAAAAATTATATATACTATCATTTTTATTTAAATTATATATAATTTTAATTTACAACTTTTTAAATTATCTATTAAATAACTTCGACATATCATGAATGTCAATAAAAACCCTAATCATAATTTAAACATAGAACATAACACATGCATGCAAAGAATGATAGACAAATGTTTTGTTCTTCATCGAAGAGTGAAAAAATATTAATCAAAACCAAGCCTCCTATGTAACAATTGAAATTACAAAATATTGAAGACTCAATTTAGAACACAAAGAACATTAAATTCATACTAATGAAAAATAAAATTATAATGTTGATGAGTAGTTAATTCATACTTTTTAATAGGTTTTATAATTGACCTATTAGATAAGTTATGTTCCTTTTTAATTACTAAGCAAGTAAGGGTGGTCAATATGGTTAATCTGACTTTTTGAAAATTTGTTATATATGTATATGAAAAACACATTTAATCATATAAATATTGTTTAAGTTTTTAATTTATTAATTAATATCTATAATTAAATAAATAAAAATAATTATTATCATATTAAATTATTTTATTATAATTAATAATTAAAAGTTAATTTATAAGTGTTATTGATTAAATTACAATACTATATTACATATTTACATCTTAAAAATAATATAATACAAAAAATAATAATTTTTTAAATTCATTTTATTTTAAATATAAAAAGAAGACTAATTTACTTTCTTGTTTGGTCTCATCTTTAACCAGATAGTTTAACTATACATGTAACGGACTTAAATAAACTGGTAAATTAAAAACACAACGATCTAGTATCTAATTAAAAAAATCATTAAATAAAAATTAATTTTAAAAACCAAACTAATTATATATATTTATAATTTACACCTCGAAATATAAAATAAAATGTACTTCAAAAAAAATTAAACTACGAGTAATAAACTGATACAGAAAAGGAAAGAAATTTAAAACAAATCAATATTGATTTAGTAAGTTTTAAATAATTAAAATATTTTTATAATATTTTAATGTATTCATATAAATTTTAATTATTTTAAATATCATATTATGAATTATCATAAGACACTACGTTAAGTATAAACTTCTCTACTTCTACTGTTATATTATATTGATGAAATTTTACATCTAATCAAGATTATTAAATATGTTATTCTACTTTGAAACCTCATTAAACACATGTATAGAGAATGTTTGATAAAATTAGGTGGAAAACTAACCAAGACATGAAAAGTTTAGTAGCAAAACATTATTAAATTATAAATATTTAATAAAATATTTTTTAAAGTAACTGATAATGTAAAATGCTACGAATAGAAGCGTTTAATTATATCAATGGTAACGCTATTGGTTAAAATTATATTTGAGGGTATTTCTAATTTAGTTTTTATTAATTTTAAATTATAGTAATTTTTTTTTTTAAATAATTTATTATAATTATATTATTTACATTATTTTTCATTGTATATTTTATTATTAATATTATACAATAGCTTAAAATATTTTAAAATAAATTTAAAATAAAATATATATATATATATATAATTAAGTATATGTCTTATTTTTATTATATGTGTTATATATATAACCTATTTTATTTTTATGAAAATAGAATCTAAGTCTAATTTAATTTTACAATTTTAGTTTATAATGTGCTATATTCACACATTTACTATAACTTGTTTTTATATCTAATTGATATGAGCTATTCAACATTTCTCTCATGTTGGACTTGAAATCTTAAGCGTGAGTTTAGGAGAAATCAAATAATGGATAACACAAGACTCAACAAACTTGACTAAGATATGCTTTAAATAGCTTTAATACAATTGTTGAAAATCACGCAATCATAAATTGTAGAAAGTAGGTTAAATATGCAAAAATGGAGGATTAAATTGTGTACCTTTTGTAGTTTTTCATAAGAGTAACATCTTATTAAAAGCAATCAGACAGAGTTTAATTAGACAGACTTGTTATCAAGATGCTTTTGCAAATCTAGTTCAAAAGACTCCATTTTTTAAAGTTAGATAACAGTTTAATAATATGCAAGCTAAGAGTTTAAGAGTAAAAAAAAGATTTAAGTTTGATATTTTTATATATTGACTCGTCTATTAACCAAGACTATGTTTAGTTCTAGATTAACTTGATCAAGTTCCACTAAACAAACTATCATTGCAAATACAAGACAAGTATTTCTTTGGATATTAGTGACTTTTGGTTAAACAATCAAGTATTGTTTGGAACTCAAGCACTTTTAGTAAACAATCAAGTATTGTTTAGAACTCAAACACTTCTAGTTAAATAACCAAGTTTTTTTTTGGAATATAGTCACTTTTGGCTAAACTCTTAGTTAAAAGAAGATGTAATTAAACAATCACATGGTTATTCACTAAAAGAGGAATAATATTCTAACATGAATACAATATGAGACTCACTCTTTAAGTTTGCTAAAGAACATTATAATGTTCTATGAACAAGCTAGATTTATGAGATATTTACTCAAAGCATTATAGGATTATTTATGCAAAAATTATTCCTTCTTCAAATATTACTCCCATTTATAGAGATTGAGAAGATAGATGTTGTAAATTCTTTCCTAACCATTGAGATATGATAAGTTTTGTTTTGCGATAAAATTAAAAAGATTCTAACGTAGACCATCTAACACAATAATAGACCGTTTAACGTAAAAAAAAATGATAATATAGACAAGGTAAGATGATCTCAAATCGTTTTCCAACGAATTTAATAGTGAGTTTAGTGAACAAAATTCTAAACCTATATACAAGTAACAAAAATTAGCAATAACAATAAAGTAAATGGGGGTTGTGTTTATTTAGCAGGAAAATATAATAGACGTTGTAAGATGAATGAAAAGTAGGTGACTCTCAAGTTCTTCCACCGATAAATTCTTCACAGGTTATCTAAAGATTATCATCCTTCAATTCTCATACAGTGCTAAACTAAATCAAGCATGTGTTAATCAAATTCAATCGAATCTTATCAGCCAAGTATGCGTCTACTAATGTATTCAATACCTCATTTGTATCCATGTGTCTACTTATGAGATGCTTCTATTTTACCTCTTGAATGCGTCCAAGAGATTAATTAGAACATTGTAAACTAGCTAACCAAGAAATCAAAATTAGATAAAAGATTTGAACTTTATTTCGTCTAACAAACGATACAAGATATTGCAATTTTCGCTTCATCTAATAAGTAAAATATTCAACATACGACAAGTACACACATATTTTAAGATTATGTTGTACCTAACGAAAATATTTTTGAAGTTCATTATTATGTTGCAGAGAATGTTTTCATCTTGTGATTCTTCGTATGATCTGAAAAGCACGAGTTTACATCAAGATCAATTGAAATACGAGATAAAGTTGTTTTGTTTCAACTTCTTGCCCGCAAAATGATCTTTTCACTTTTAATAGAGTTTTGTATAAATCACAAAAGAAGAAACCGATAGAGATTCGAGTTATGCAACCTCTTGGAATTCTGAAAAACCAGCTAAATGCTGCAAGACCCTGTTCTGGAATGCTAAGGGTCTAATGAAATAATTTTATTTATTTAGAACTATAACTGTTTCACGAGTGGTTGTAGTATTAGTCTAAAAGTTAAAACAATGTTTTTTTCTACTAAAATTAAAATAGTGATTTTCGTTTTGTTAGTTTTTATTCACAAGAATTTTACAACCTAAAATAACCACATAACAGTACAACTGAAATTATTATACCTGCATTTTTAAGTATTGCTTGAAGATCATTTCTTGCATAAATATTTAATGCCAACATGAAGAAATCAAATGATTTCATATTAGAGCAGGTTCCATGCTCAAACCACTCGTGAAACCAAAATGTCCAGTCTTGCCTAAAATAATCTAGCCAATCTTGTTTGAGTTTATTTTGTATTCCTCTAATATAACAAAATAAATAATAGAAAGTATCTATCTCTCCAATATCATATCAAAATAATATTATATTAAGAAATTTAAATAGAAACTTTACTGTTTTCATAGTTAGTATCTTTGTAGTTAGACACTTTGATGGTTGTAAGAAGGAGTTGGTGGATGGCCATATGAATAGTGAACTTCATTGTTTTTCTTTTTGCTGTGCAGGGATTTTAGTGAAAAAAACTTTGTGGTCAAGTTTGCACAATCTTCTAATAATTAAATCCTTTATTAAAATAACGAAATAAGAAAGTCATTATAAAGATAAAAATGTTATTCATGGAGAATGAGTAAATTAAAAGATTTTTATTTATAATACCATTTCTTTTGTAAACACTAATTAAACAAAGTTAGATAATGAGTTTTATTAATTTTTATTAATTACACAATCAAATTTTAATTTAGAATGTACTAGTGTAATTTATATCAAAATTATAAAACTATCAAAAATGATTTTTTTTCTATATTTCATTAATATCATAATTGTAAATCGTGACCTTCTTAATATTCAAATTGAAAAAAAAAATATATACTATCATTTTCATTTTAAAGTATAAATAATTTTAATTACAATTTTTTAAATTCTCTATTAAAATAACTTAGACATATCATGAATGCCATTAAAGACCCTAATCATAATTTAAACATAATACATGTATGTAAAGAATGATAAATAGATATCTTTTTCTTCATCAAATAGTGAAACAATATTAATCAAAATCAAGTCTCCAACGTAACATGTGGAATTACAAAATATAGAAGACTTAATTTAGAACACAAAAAACATTAAATTCATACCAATGAAAAATAAAATTATAATTTTGAGTATAATTACATTTAATTAAATATATTATTAACATTAATATTGAGAGAGTATTTTTTTTACCAAGTCTCACCTTAATAATTATTAAGACTCGTTTTTTTACTAGTGTCACATTCATTTAAAAAGATTACAAACATTTAGTATTAAAAAAATAACTTAAAAATTAGTGGTGAATTAGCATCAAGTAAGTCAATGCGGCTTAGACTCGGCATTCAAAAGTCGATGCTAAAGAATTAAAATCCAGAGTTTTGGAATGATATATATAGCATATGAAGAAGAATTTCAAAAATCTCTTCTTACCTAAAGAGATTATGTTTCCATTTTTAGTAGAAAAATCTAAGGCAAAAGAATTGGAAGAAATCTATGGAGGTTCATGTTAGACAACCTCGTGGAGATAAAGAAAAATTGACTAAATGCTATTGTAGAATGCTCAACATGCGTTCGAGAACAACCTCTTTCAAAAACCAAAATTCAAAAAGATCATAAGATTAAAACAAAGAGAAATGAAAAAAAAAACTTTTATTGATCAGAACCTCGGAACTCAATGGAGAATTACAAGGAAAACAACCCACAACTTTTAGCCTTTCATGAGGAAGAAAAAACAAAAACAATACAAAAATGGAAATAAAACTAGGTTTAAAGTATGTTGTGTCGCGATCTAGAAGACCACAAAATGCACTGAAGCACGATGCTCGTGTTCTTCCTCTGAAGTCCTTTTTTATATTCTTCTTTTTACTGCACAAAATTGAATTCAAAAACTATCTCAGGATATTGTTTAACCATTATCAAATATTTTCTTTCTCTATTTCAATTTATCAAGTAGATATTTTCTTTCTCAATCAGTTCTAGACCTTATTCTCGCTTCTTTTTCCAAATATTTTAATCCCAAACTTGATTCAAATTTGCACATTCATTATAATTAAATCCAGTGCTGATGCAAAAGATATTTGCAAAATATTTACCTGAACAATATTTTCGAATGAGATTTGCTTTGTTTTTGGTGCATTTAACAAGGGATTTTTTTAATTTAATAAATTTGAGAGATCATCATTGTAGAAGATTTGCTTCAAATTCTATTTTTGAGATGTTGTAGATTTTATTCTCTAATTCTTTAACTTAAATTTCATTTCCTGCTTATTATTCAAGGAAGCAACTTGGACTTTCACGTGATTCGGCCCACTCGTAGTGGTAGATGCTTCATTCAGTATGTCTAGTTAGGGATCATCTAGTCAGACCATCTATCGTGACTAAAACACATAAATTATAACTAAAGCCAAAATAAACCCCAATTAGATGAACACTAATGCAAAAAAACACTTTTTATGACAATTTAAAGAAACATTTGTTTGTTGTTTTTAGATCCGTCATATATACAGGCGACACAGAAAGTATGTACTTTCTATGACAAATAATATTTTAACCACCATAGCAATATATAAGATAATATTTTAATTGTGATAGAATGTATATTTTCTATGACAGACAATATTGTAACCGTCATAGAATGTATTATTTTTTATGTGTGATATATTCATTTTCATATTTGTATAACACCCTCCACAATGAGTACAATTTCAAATAAATATTTTCAAAATAAAATTTGAATGATCTAGCACATATATAATTATAAACTTTACTAAAAGTTAATGCGTTGAAGTTCATACAAAATTGTTAATTAATTTTAAAAACGATGTTCACTACTCTCAAATCTCTCTTAACACTTCCTCTTCGATGGTTGGACGATCCAACGATGCCACTTACAATAAAAGAAATAATAAAAAAATTATTTTTTAAAATAAAAATATTAAATAAATATTTTTTTAAAATAAAGAGAGAAAACCACATGCAATAACAACGTACTAACAAATTAATAAAAGAAATGAAAAGCAGAATAATTAATTATATATATTGTCTAATTTTATAAAGTATTTATAATAAATAAAATGTTGATAATAATAAGCATTTTGTCATTTTCCATTATAAAACAAGAGACATTATTATCTTTGGTTTAACCATACTGACTTAGTTTTACATCTGTTGTTCATTTATTTATTTGAAAAATATATATATTTTGTTACAATTTTTAAATGGAACTCACATAGTTTAATCTAGAAATCGTTATATGAATTGTTTTTACAATTTCTATATTTAATTTCTATATTTGTTATGGTTAGATAGATTTGATTCTAATTTTATCACTTTGTTATGGTTTTCTTTATCTCCCCTAAAATAACCTATATTAAATAATTTAAAAAAATAATATTTTCAAAACAGATAGATGACCAAGGAAAGTACCAATAAAATATATATTTTTTTAAATATGAAGGAAAAGGAAAAAATGTTGATAGATTAAAGTGCGACCTAGTCAACCCAAACACAACATTAGTGTAGCGGAAAGGATTGTGAAGAATTTAAAACTTAGAGAGGCAGAAAAGAAATACTAATGAGTTTAAGTGTGAATGAATCTTATCGAATTTCTAAAGTTGAAATCAAGAAGATGACAGAGACAAGAAAATGAAGAAAATAAAAACTACAACTAAATCTTTATATGACTTAACGATTAACAGGGAATAAGTTTGAATAGCAACATTGAACCTTGTGAATCAAGCCCAGCCAACATCGACGAGCATACACTAGTCAATAGCAAAAGAACCGATGCCAAATCCATTTTTCCACTCTCATCAACCACTCAACCAATCACAACGAGCATTATGGTCAAGTTCCATATCACAAATCTTTATCTCTTTAGTGTAGAACAAACAAAACACCCCACTAAGTTGTAATCCGATAGAATAACTAATGAGTTGTTACTTTAAAGTAGGAAGAGTATATTTCTGTTACGCTGTCTGTTATCAGGAGTATAGTTGTCTCTTATAGACCAGCTAGCAAAAACAATATAATGGCCTTGATGGATAGTTAAGATAGGAGAATGATATTATAACTTTTTTCTTATCTTGGTTAGTTCTTCCTTAGTCCATTTTTCCTTGCGTTCTATTTCCCTATATTCTTAGCGTAACATTTTGTTGCTTTCATTGAGCTCCCTACCATCCTCCCAAACCAACCAAGCATATGGAGGATACCCCCAAGCCATCCTTGACAAATTAGCCAACCTTCAAGATGAACTACACACCACACAAGAAAACCACTTGGCTTTCCAAAGAGATCTGGAGTCCCAACTATCTGTATGGGAATCTAAGCATGATATACTCACTAATACCCTCACTAGCCTTTTTCCCACCTTGTCCTCACAAACCATCACACTTCCACCCCATATGAACCCTACTTCTCCTTTTAACCAATTTTCCATGGATGCCACTTCCTCTATTCCACCCCCGGTTGGGAACAACAATCACATGACCTGCACTACTACAACTACAACCATTCCCCCCAATTTGTTTTCTCCTATTCGCCCACCAAAAATACAACTATCTTTCTTTGATGGCACTAACCCTTTCGACTGGTTATTCGAAGCTGACCAATTTTTTCAATTTTATAATATTCCTTGGGATTCTCGATTGAATATGACTGCCTTTTACATGAGAGGTGATGCACTTAGTTGGTTTAAGTGGATATACCAAAATCATCAACTTACTGACTAGATTTCTTTTAGCCGCACCCTAGAACTTCGCTTTGGGCCTTCAACATATGTTAATCATCAGATTGAGTTGTTTAAACTGCGTCAAAACACCACAGTTACGGAATATCAAAAAACTTTTGAGAAACTTTGCAACCGAGTGATGGGCTTAAATCCGAAGATGATACTTAATTGTTTTATATCTGGCCTACTTCATTAACAAAATGCTCAACGAAGGCATTATCCGCCCCAGCACAAGCCCTTTTTCATCCTCAGTTATCCTCATAAAAAAACGATGGCACCTGGCGTTTTTGTGTGGATTATGGAGGTCCAAACACCATTACTGTTAAATGTCGTTTTCCTATCCCAACTATTGATGAATTATTAGATGAATTGACCACTGCCAAGGTTTTCACCAAACTTGACTTACGTTTAGGTTACCATCAGATTCGAGTTAATCCTACAGATTGCCACAAGATCGCTTTTAGGACTTTTGATGACCACTATGAGTTCCTAGTGATGCCTTTTGGCCTTGCTAATGCCTCATCTACCTTCTAGGCAGCCATGAATGATTTACTCAGGCCCCACCTACGACACTTTGTCCTAGTTTTTTTTTTCATAACATTCTCATTTACAACAACTCCATGCAAGAACATATTCACCACCTCACATTAATCTAATTATTAGACACTCATAATTTTTTTGTTAAGGAATCAAAATGTGTGCTTGCTACCACCAGAGTCTCATATTTAGGTCATTTATTGGAAGATGGCACAGTGGCTCCAGATCCAAATAAAATCCAAGCTATCATACTTTGGTCTAAACCTACATCCCTTAGTACCTTACGTGCGTTTCTGGGTATTACGGGATTTTATCGAAAGTTCATCCGCGTTTATGCCACTCTTGCCTCGCCACTCACGAATTTACTCAAATCATCAACATTTACTTGGAAAACAAATCTAGAGGAGGCCTTTACAAAACTGAAAAAAAATTCTAACTACAGCTCCGGTGTTGAGTCTTCCAAATTTCGTCTTACCATTCGTGGTTGAGATTGACGCTTCCAACAAAACAATTGGTGTTGTGTTGTCCCAAGAAGGTCACCCCATTTCTTTCTTCAGCAAGAAACTTTGTCCAAAAATGCAAGGTAGCTCAGTATATGTCAAGGAAATGCTAGCAATAATAGAAGCAGTCAAAAAGTGGCATCATTATCTCATAGGTACGCATTTCAAAGTAATAACAGATCAACAAAGCCTAAAGGGGTTACTCACCAATGCATGCCACACACTGGAACAACAAAAGTGGGCTACCAAGTTGCTAGGATAAATTTTGACATCCAATACCGCCCAGGCCAAAATCAAGCTGCAAATTTCTTATCCTGACCACCACAATCTCTCCTTTTTGTCATATCCTCGTCATTCCTGAACATGTTCAAGGAATTACAAGATTATTACAAGATGAAAAGGGGAGAAGAAGAGATTCACAGATTAACTTCATTACCTGACACCAATTATAGTTCCCACCACCACCTTTTATACCATGGTCAATGATTATATGTTCCTTCTATTGAACAAATTCGCTCTGCCATACCCCATGAATTCCATACCTCTCCCACCGCCGGCCACTTAGTCATCAAGGCCATAATGGTCAGGCTCGCGGCCTCCTTTTTCTGGTCCGGTATGTACCGCGACACCAAAAAGTATATTAAGGAATGTCTTCCCTGCTAACAAAACAAATCCTTACATCAGAAACCTTTTGGCCTACTCCAACCCATACCCATACCAACCCAACTGTGGGAAGAACTAACTACAGATTTCATCATGCACTTACCTTCATCTTTTGGGCACACAGTCATCTGGGTTGTCTACAACAGGCTCTCCAAATCAGCCCACTTCATCGCCCATCCCATGTCCTTCACGGTCACCCATTTAGCTAACCGTTTTTCTGATGAAATTTGCAGGTTACATGGAGTCCCAAAATCCATCCTTTTAGATTGTGATCCAGTGTTCCAAAGTCGTTTTTGGAAGGAGTTGTTCCATCTGCAAGGCACGAAATTAAAGTTCAGTATGGCTTATCACCCACAAACTGACGGACAAAACCGAAGTTATAAATTGTTGTTTAGAAGCTTACGTCAGATGCTTTACCAACGAAAATCCTCAAACATGGTATCGCTATCTCCACCTTGCAGAGTTTTGGTACAACTCCTCATACCACTTGGCCATCAAAACTACGCCCTTCTAGGCTCTGTATGGACAATCGCCTCCCTCCATTCGAAGCCGCAAAACCCACTTTGGATATCACATTACAGGACCGCACGCGAATGCTCCACCAATTAAAAGCCACGCTAAAAAAACGCAACAACGAATGGCAGAATCAGCAAACAGATCAAGACTCGACTACAATTTCAAGGAAAATGACTGGGTACTTCTCCGACGCCAAGCTTACCGCCAAACATCACTCTCTTCCAAAGCTCACAATAAGCTTGGACAAAGATTCTTTGGTCCCTATCCCATTAAACGTTGCATCGGTGAAGTGGCATATGAACTTTTCCTACCTCCATCATCACGTATTCATCTAGCTTTCCACATTTCTCTACTAAAACCTTATCACGGTCCAACTCCTCCTTCGCTTTTCCATTTCCCTCTCGAACCAAAGTATCCACCCGTACCAACCCATGACCTCTCAACTCTCTTTCCAAACTTTACTTTACATTCTGAGACTTCCAATATCCTTTCAAACTAATTAAACACAAACCCACCTAACACGCCCATGAAATTCGCATATGTAGACACGTGGCATCCATCAACGGTTCACGCTCCACTTAAACTGCCAGCACCCTCATCAGCACGTGACCTTGCACTTTCCAATGCTCATCCAACTGTAACCCACTCGCCAAAATCGCCCCTTTCAAATTCCCATCCAGCAACAAAGCATTCACCTAACCATGCCTTTTCACATTCCCAACTAGCACGTGACACTCCATTTTCCAATGCCCATCCAGCTGGAACCCATTCACTAAAATCGCCCCTTTCAAATTCCAATCCAGCAGCAAAGCATTAACCTAACCATGCCTTTCCACATTCCCAACCAGCACGTCACACTCCATTTTCCAATACCAATCCAGTTGTAAACCACTCACTGCACCATGCTCTTTCAAATTCTCAGCCAACTATAAGCCACTCACATAACTCTCCCACTAGCTCAAAGGTTCTAGACTCACGGTATCAAGCCCACTTCACCAAAGTCCAACATGTCCACTTCATTCCAACCCAAAAGAGTGGCTCCAACTCACACAATAGACCCCAGTCCAAATCAACAATTTGTAACCCATCCATCCCATTATGCCACACAATCCCCACTCCCTCTCACGACCCAAGAGATCCCATCCACTTCTATAATTCTAAGTCTTAACCTTGAGGAAAAGGTTTTATTAGAGGAAGAGGCAGTTGATAGACAACCCAAGAAAGCAAGGCCCATTAGAAACATATAAAACCCATCAGATTTAGAGATTACATCTAGAAGCAATGAGTTGTCCTTTTAGAGTAGGAAGAATATTTTTTTGTTACAAGGAGTACAATTGTCTCTTATAGACTAGCTAGCAAAAACAATATAATGGCCTTGATAGATAGTCAAGAGGGGAGAATGATATTATAGTTTTTTCTTATCTTGGTTAGTTCTTCCTTAGTCCCTTTTTCCCTGCGTTTTGTTCTCCTATATTCTCAACATAACATTTTTCATCCATCAACGGTTCATGCTCCACTTAAACTGCCACCACCCTCATGTGCACGTGACCTTGTACTTTCCAATGCCCATCCAATTGTAATAATAAAATATCATATCATTTATAATCTATTCCACATTCTCAATGTTTGATAAAATCCCAAAATATTTTTAATTTTTTTTTGCACAATTTTAATTCTTTAAACATCAACACTATTTATGAAAATATTCTTTTGTCCAATTTAGTTATCAATTGCAATGATTGTTATGTATTGTCTAAGCCCTTTGGGACAACGATAATTACTTATTATTTGTTATTGTGTGATTGGTATACTTACATTAAATGATTCATGCTAACATAATCTTTTAACTCTTCTTGAGTAAAAGTCAAGATCATGCGAGGCTAATGCACTACGCAAAGGTGAGAGATGTTCCTTTTTTGATAAGTTATTGGTGTAAAGCAGCTCTAACACACTTTTCAAAAGATCGCCTAGTGTTAACATTTCTTGTGAGATCCTCTTGGTGGTCAAACAAAGAAACATTCTTTGTAAAACGTAATATATGCATTTATAAGATAGAAACATACTATGAAATGTTAAAAACCAAATGATATTTAAAAAAAATGATATTTAAACCTAACTCAATCTTACAAAATTGATTTATAAGATAAAATTTACATTCATTTATACACTATAATTTAACCTTATTTCTAGTTCATGTGAGTTCTTCAAAAACTTATTTAAGAAAGAATGTGAGACATTAATTTAATAAGTATTATAAAAGAAATCTATATAAATAGTTATAAGTTGAAATTTAAATAAAATACTATTAAAAGTAATATTTCAGAACACGTTAAAAACTGTTCAAAGTATTTATTTATTAAATATTGTTTTTAATCTTAAATATACACTACAAGAAATAATGATGGGAGAGTCCCCAAAAGAGTGATGCAAAGAGCAAAAGAGAGACACTACATGAGCCTAGTGTGGGCTTAGCGTCCCAATAGAAATGGAAGTTAATTTTTTGTGGCTATGCATTAGAGATTGCCTTCAATGGAACACAAATTTACAAGGTAGTGTTGGCTAAGCCTACATAAAGAAAAATATATTATTTAACTATAGCGTGGGTTTAGGGGACACTAAAATAGATATATAATTAAATAATTATTAAGAAGTGGACTTTAAGTCTAACTCAACCTCATAAAACCGGCTTATAAGGTGAGATTTATACCCAGTTATATACTATGAAATGTCCTAATCTCTAGTCGATGTGAGATCTCCAACACACCTGCTCATGTCAAGACGACCAACTCTTGTGTGGAACAATATATTATGGGTGGTCCGATAACAGACCGATAGCAAGTGACCTGATAAGCCCAACAAACAATCACTAGGATAGACTCGAAATGGCTCTGATACCATATCAAGAAGTGGACTTTAAGTCTAACTCAACCTCATAAAATCATCTTATAAGATGAGGTTTGCACTCACTTATATACTATGAAATGTCCTAATCTCTAGTCGATGTGGGATCTCCAACAATAATTAAACTTAGCGTCATCGTTGGAGACACCATGTGAGAAAGCAAATGTGAGTAAATTGTCGTCATTGGGAACACTACCTGTGAAACAAATATTAGTGTCGCCTAGACCTATGCTAAATGTAATAAAATATTAACTTGCATCCACTTTGTGTCTCCATTCTCGACGCAGTATTACTCTACAACTTATTTTTTTATTGCATCTACTTTGTGTCCTTATTCTAAACACTAACTTATTATTATTATTTTAATAATTTTTAACTTGCATTCACTTTGTGTCTCCATTCTAGATTCAATATTATTCTATCACTTAATTTTTTTTCACTGCATCAACTTTCCCCATTTAGACGCTAACTTATTTTTATTATTTTAATAATTTTTAGTGTGACTTAAAGGTTTTCATTGTGGACACTATTTGACATTTATTTTTGTGTCCAACTTGAATAGACTTCACCTTTGCTAGTGACTTCTTTTTTATGGCCCCTGCTTTTTGTTGGAAGCTAAAACGAATTTTTCTTGTAGTGATAAAAAAAATTTAGTTAATTAGAAAAGGTAAAAATTAACTGAAATGAGTTAATACATGGTAAAGAATAATAGAATGAAAAGTTTAGATAGTATTTAATGAAAATTTTAACTAATGCCCCCTCCCATAGCACAGCAGTTAGGAATTAATCTAGCAAATTTCACCTGATGTATGGTTTCTTCACTTATTTTCATGTTAACTTTGAAAGAGAGTGGATAAAACTAGTTGGATCGAAATGAAGTAAGAAAAAAAAAAACTAGTTGGATCGAAATGAAATAAGAAAAAAAAAACTAGTTGGATCAAGTGGTCCATCAACTTTCTCATCTATACATGTTCATATATATAAACATATTCGTTTCATGTTAAAAGCGTAATAATGATAATGGTGTCAATCTTTTAGCCAAATTACAACAATTGTTGCAATTCTTTTGAAGTAACCATATACAATCATATAGCAAATTTAGTTTACTTTTCTTCTTCTAATAAGTACTTTTTGTTGGTTAGTGATTCTATAAAATGTTGAAACGGAGTCTCGCGTGAATTATTTTTTTTTATGGAATACTTAGGCAACATGAAAAATCCACAAGTGTATATTTAGTGACTCAATTTTTAGGCAGCAAACAAATTTGAAAGGCACGATATACTCTATGAAGCTATTAAAAAAATTCTTGAGGAGATGTTATGATATCTTTGCGTGAATGAAATGTCATGTTGATTTGATTGATCATAAATCCAATTTAAGACTGCCCTTTATTAATTGAAAGATTTTCAGATTTCGAATTCCAGGTCAATGCATTTGATTTGATTAGGCGATTACGACTAACAGCCAATGTAAATAATTTAGTATAATCTGAACCAAAATAATTTAAAAAACAATTTCTAATTTGTCTTGTGATTTAAATAAATGAGTAAATATATAAATTGGCTTTTGGAAGATTGAGATGCAGAATCGTAATGGTGAGAAATTGAAACTTGATCAAATGGAAATACACATTTAATGTAATATATGGTGTGGTTGATGATTTTGTAATGCTTGTTGAACTAGTTATACCACAGAGGGAGGCTTGTCACAAAAAATGTTTCTCTGTTGAAGAACAACCAATTAAGGCTCTACTCAAAAGATGAGTGTAAGGTTGACAACTTTGAAGTTTCCAATGCAACGATTGTGAGAGTGGTAAGTTAATATGACTTGTTTCGAAGAAGTAAAATGTTATATAATAAGAAAAAAAAATTAAATTAACTAATAGAAATGCTCACTTAAATTCAATGCACTAGAGTAGGTTAGAGAAAGAAAAAAGAAAAAATAATTAGATTCCTCTATAATCAAGAGATTCAAATGGACAATGATACGAGGTTCAAATTTTCTATAAAATTTGGATGTCAATCTTAATATTCACACTTGTACACATAAGTTTTGGAAGCTAACAAGTACAAAAAAATTATCTATTTTATAGTTTCATTTTAAAAATATATGTTGTTGATTGTGATTCTTTATATTACTTGTTAAATCATGTTAAAAACAATCATGATTACATAATCTAATTGTTACAAAGTAGTAATATCTACTATCTATTATAATTAAAATTTAACTATATATTTTCTCCTATATTTTTTTTCTCATGATTCCTCTCTCTCATTTTTCTTTTTTTTTTAATTGTTTAGGTTCAAAGTAGTGACTTTAAATTAGTAAATTCAAGTGTTTCTCTCAACTTGAGATATATCATATTGATGGGAATTTATTTTCTTAGTGTTTGTTGGATAAATTTAAGTAGTAGAAAGTAGGAGATGTAAGATACCAAAAAAAATATGATTTTGAATTCAAAGATTTAATTGTTTCTCTAAACTCCTAAAATTTCGATAACATGTCTTGTGACCAACACACTCATTACCTGAAGGACGACTCATGATCGACAAACTTATTGTCTAAGGAGTGACTTATTTGCCTAGCCGTTAACTATATTTCTATAACACTCTATTACAAGATGTCTTCTTCCTCATTTACTAGACATGAATTGATCCCAAATTCACAATGGTAGAGTTATATTCCATAAATTATCATTATATCATATTTGCTCAAATAAAAAAGTGATAAGTTTAAAAAATAGAACATTCATAGATAATTATAATTTTTAGATATAAAAAATATAAAATTTTAACCATTAAATATCATATACTCTTAGAAAAGAACATATGTAAAACATTTTCTTTCAATATTTCTTAATGTTTTTATACCCTCGTCACAAACCTATTAACACAATAGCATCTCCAACTATTAAAGTTCATGTATTCCAATTTTCTACTAAAATAACATAAAGAATTATTAATCCCATCCGAATTACCCATAATGCTTTCACACATCCAAATATTAGACTTTTTACTATCACTATGCATACTACACAAATTCTGATTCTGTTATAGAATCAAATTAGGGTAACTAATAACATTAAATAATAGGTGGAAGATAACACAAAACTAGAAATAATAAATATTGGAGTAACTTTTAGAACAATTACAAATCCTAACTATGAATCATAAAAAGCTTCATTAGAGTAAACAACTTCTTCTATAATGGAAAAGAAGACGAAACTCTAAAAACTGAAAGAAAAACAAAGATTGAGAAAGTAACATTTAATTTTTAAAATCTTCAACAAGGACGTTTAAGCCCTAATATAACATAATGTCAGTGAAGAACATATCTACATAACACTTAACTACTGAGGTGGACTTCCACTAATGAAATGGCTTATATGAAAGGCAGTGAATTTTCAAAGTCCCATTTACATAAAAAATTCATTGGGGGAACTTATTAGCTAACTCTTCAATCTTTCATGGGACCAATTTGAATATTTAATAAAAAAAGTAAGAGTGATGAACATTGATCCTAATTTTGGTACTATTTTTTCAATTTTAATGTAGATCTAACAAAAATCCTGCAAAATGAGATGAGAATTCTCATCCTTTTTTATACATCATGCTCTCTGTCTAACTCACTACAACTTCTGTTGTTGTATCTTTTTTTCTTCAAATAATTCAATTATGAATACTATATTATATTTAACAACAATTCAATATAGCATGTTGATGTAGTTTATGGCCTTTAATTGGTCATCGTTGTTAATGATTTTAAGATGTTGCATTGAAAGCACCATTTAAACTTTGATAAAAGTGAAGGTAACACATGGAAGCAAATAAAATATGGTATTAGGAAGTGGGGTTGTTTTTTTCTTTCATGACACAAAAGTGCCCCCACTTGGTTCTCGTTTCTTGTCCCTGTATACCGTAAGGTCAATCTCCATGTTCATGCCATGGTTTTGGTAGTCTCATAAGTCAGATCCAACCACAATTTCAGGTTTCTGCAAGTAGCAAAGAAACAGGAGATAGTATGGGGTTCCAACAACATGGGAATAGGGAAGTGGGGTTGTCTGGAATTGCTTTGGGATCAAAGAACGAGTACAAGAGGATGCACTCCGAGCTTCCAGAGGGAGACGATGATGTTTTGCAACAGGAAGCAAGGAGGAAAAGTACCAGGAAATATGTTATAGCTTGTGCCACCTTTGCTTCTCTCAACAATGTCCTTCTCGGCTATGGTATGCTTGATTCGCTCAGTCTCTTACTTTTTTTTGTGATTCATGAAAGAACTTCCAACATTTTCAACTTTGGACTTGAGGGTACTGATTTTTGGTTCTGTTTTAAAACGATAGCCAAATAAAAAATGTTAGTTCTTTTACACTATCCATCATTCAGAAAACCATTAGTATTATTTTCTTGAGATATATATTATAAACATTAACAAATTTATTGTACATGGCAATTTACGATTAAATAACAGTAAATTTGCCGTAGATGAATATTTGTTGGTAAACGTTTACATGAATTACTCTCGTCAACTGTCAGATGTGGGTGTGATGAGTGGAGCAGTTATATTTATAAAAGAAGATCTGAAGATATCTGAGGTGAAGGAGGAATTTTTAGTTGGTATATTGAGCATTGTTTCTCTGCTTGGAAGTTTAGGTGGTGGAAGAACTTCAGATATTATTGGTAGGAAATGGACAATGGCCATAGCTGCAGTGATTTTTCAAATGGGTTCACTAATAATGACTCTTGCTCCTTCATTTTCAATACTAATGATTGGAAGACTTTTTGCTGGCGTTGGAATAGGATTTGGAGGCTTGATTGCCCCTATATATATTGCAGAGATATCACCAAACACCAGCAGAGGCTTTCTCACTACCTTCCCAGAGATTTTCATCAATCTAGGAATTTTGCTTGGTTATGTATCAAATTATGCTTTTTCAGGCTTTTCAGCACACATAAACTGGAGGATAATGCTTGCTGTGGGGATTTTGCCCTCAGTTTTCATTGGGTTTGCTCTTTTCATCATTCCCGCGTCACCAAGGTGGTTGGTAATGCAGAACCGGATTGAAGAAGCAAGATCAGTGCTTCTGAAAACAAATGACAGTGATAGTGAAGTGGAGGAGAGGCTGGCAGAAATACAGCAGGCTGCTGGTTTGGCCAATTGTGAGGAGTATGAACAGAAACCTGTGTGGTATGAACTGTTGTTTCCTTCTCCTTCTCTTCGCCGAATGATGATCACAGGAATTGGGATTCAATGTTTTCAACAGATTTCTGGAATTGATGCAACTGTGTATTACAGTCCTGAGATTTTCAAAGCAGCTGGGATTGAGGATAATGCAAAACTCCTAGCTGCTACTGTTGCTGTAGGTGTGACAAAGACACTTTTTATATTGGTAGCAATCTTTCTCGTTGACAAAAAAGGTAGGAGGCCACTACTCTTCGTAAGCACAATTGGAATGACAATTTGTTTGTTTAGCATAGGGGCTAGTCTTTCTTTGTTTCCACAAGGATCATTTGTAATTGCATTGGCAATTCTACTTGTTTGTGGGAATGTGGCTTTCTTTTCTGTTGGATTAGGCCCTGTGTGTTGGGTTTTGACATCTGAAATTTTCCCTTTAAGGCTTCGTGCTCAAGCATCTTCACTTGGGGCTGTGGGCAATAGGGTGTGTAGTGGCCTTGTGGCCATGTCTTTCCTTTCTGTTTCGCGTGCAATTACAGTGGCTGGAGCATTCTTTGTGTTTGCTGCTATTTCTTCTCTTGCCATTGTCTTTGTGTACATGCTAGTTCCTGAGACCAAAGGGAAGTCATTGGAGCAGATAGAGCTCATGTTTAAGAATGAACATGAGAGGCAAGGAGGTGAAATGGAGTTAGCAGATGTTGAAGTTGAACAGCTTGTGCAGAACAAAACAATTTTGACAAATTAATTTATTAGCTAATGTTTCATATGAATGTACGATGATTTGAAGAGGTTGTGTGGAGTCATGCCAAGGATACACAAATTCCACTACTTATGCATGTCTATCCTGTATGTTAAATTCTGGGGAGGACCTTTGCTTCCATGGATGATCTTTCTACAACCACAGATTTGGGATCTATCAGTAAGGGGCAGAAGATAATATGAAAAGAAATTACATTCTGACTATGCTTTCTTAGTTGTACAACCATTAATGTTTTTTTTTTGTTAACATGGAAAGAGAATTTTGACCAATTCAGTTCCAAACTATCATTATATATTATTTGAATGAATGTGATTGAGATGGAAATTCTTTTAACGTATTGGATTCAATCTCACGAAACTCACTTCTAAATCATAGTAATATGTCATAACAAAGTTGAATATGTATACGTGATGGACGTTGCAAGAATGCTTTAAATGTTTAATTATATTTTTACAAGTTTTTACTTAAATTTACAAAAAAGGTATACCAGCATTGATTTGTATAATAGCATAGTAATTAGATAAATTTAGAATTTTTATTAATTTGTAATAACTCTATTGAAAAACATTAATTCTTTCTAGTGATTTAAAATTTTAATACTTTTCAAATTTATACTAGTTTTATCTGTTGTATTCTTAACTTGTGTTTTGTATTTATTAATTAAATTGTGTCGTGTCAAATTCATGTAATCTGTATCCCTGGTTGTATCCATGTTTTCAAGTTAGCCTTGAAGACATAGCAATCGTAAAAACCAGAAAGTTCAATCAATTAATCTGCAAGTTTATAATAAACATATATTACATGAACATCAGTTCTTTGTATACTTATCATGTGCCATAAAAGAATATCTATTGAAACAAAAATTGGCACTCAAAAACCGTATCTCAATATTCAATTTCAGACATATTAAGGTTCTTCTTTTGTCCGATAACATTTTCTCCCCATATAAACTCCACGCCCTATTCCACACTCTGCGGTTAAAGACCTGGATCCTAACACCTGATAAGATGGAGAGCATCCAGCACAGTCACGTAAAAGTGAAGGGAGTGAAGCTCCATGTTAAACCTCACTTTTAGTGATTTTCTTACATGGATTCCAAGAATACGGTATACATGGAGGCACCAGATCATTGCTGCAGCAAATGCAGGCTACCGGGCTATTGCCTTTGATTTCAGAGGTTATGGAGTTTCTGAGCATCCAGCGGAGGCAGAAAAGGCAAACTTACTTGACCTTGTTGATTATGTCGTGGGTCTTCTAGATTCATTAAGCAATAGTTAGCAAGGTATGCAACATGTGCTACACAATACAAAAGTAATATCTCTAAAACTGCACAGTTTTATGATATACAGAATAAAAATAACACAATATACAATTCTGAAACTAAATTTCCATTATGAACTTTAGCTCAAATTTAATTTAAGCCGCCCTTAGTACAGAGAGCAAGGTAGAAAACTGAAACCAAGGACAGGTTTATCTCCTATACTTTTGTGGTTATATATCAAATGCAAATGGGAAAGACAATGCTCTTTTATTCAAGTGAAAACCTAAGCTAATTTGCATGTAATTAAAAATTTGTCTGTATCAGCCTGTGCTTGTTGGTTAGGACTTCGGTGTCATTCGAGCCTATGTTATATTGTAGCTTCTCTCCATCCAGACATAGTTGCTAACCTTAGGCGTTCCTTTCATGCTTCTGGGTCCCTCTGATATTCAGAACCTTCCAAAAGGATCCTATGTTATTAAGTGGCAGGTGATAATTCTCTGCCATCATTTTCATCTCCCTCCCAGTCAATAATGAACTAATGGATCAGGAGCCTGGGAGGGCAGTAGTAAATTTTGGCCGCTTTGATGTTAGGTCAGTTATAAGGAACATCTACACACTGTTTTCTGGAAGTGAGATACCATTAGACCATTAGCGGGGTAATAATGAGGAAATCATGGACTTGTATAACCCATCTACGCCCCAACCAGTATGGTTCTCTGGGGAAGAATTGGCAACCTATGCATCACTATATGAACAATCTGGCTTCAGATTTGCATTGTAGGTTCCATATAGTTTTAGATGTTCTAGTCCGTTAATTTCACTATGTTAAACTATCAGGATTGACAGAACCAATCCTAGACTACCAATGGTTAATCAGTAATTTTGTTTACAAATGGTATTTGCTCTCTCGTCAACATTAATACATCACATTGATGACCTGCGACAGTGACTAAACAAGTCAAACAGCTAGACTTTGAGAGAATCCCTTTTCCTTAATGCCGACTTACTTGGTTTGCCTAATGTCTCATCCTGTATCACGTTGAGCTTCTACCTATCCGCAGAAATTGTTTATCAGTCCTAATCTGATTACCTAAGTCAGTTTGTCGCGATATACTTGAACCGCTGCACAGTTCGGACCATGAAACTTGTTATAGAGGAGCATGGTTACTATGAAACTTGGTTCTCCGTTGCTGCAAGGTTTCGGCAACAGATGTAGCTGCTCAGAAAATAACAGATTTCCACTACGGAAAAGCTAGAGGTCCAAAATTTAGCATGTAGCAAACACACTAAAAGGAAACCAAATGGAAGGGTTGAGAAAATCATAATGTTGAAATTAAAAGTCATTACTTGAGCAGACAATATAGCAGCACAGGGTCACTCACGATAGCGCACTTAATCATCAACGTTATATTTCAGAGAGTTTATACAAAATTCCGATAAAGCAAAATATACAAGAGGGCTCAGGTTATCTGTTTTGTCAGAATGGCTATTTCATTACAGCAAAATTATAACAAACAAATAATGAACTTCATGAAATAAGTATCAGAAAACTAAAATGAAAAATGACTCTACATAACTTGCTTTGAGGTTCGTTTATGTACCCAAGTACCCTGAGGTTTACTTTTGTGTATTCAAATACCGCTAAAGTGGTTTGCTTGTAAGCATGTCAACAGAACACTCAACAGAAACTGGACAAAATAACAGATTTTCTAGATTGATAGGACAGGTCAAGAAGGAGATTCTATGATGCACAAGAAAAATAAACTAGAAATCAGAGAATGGGTAGATGACAGCAGAATGCAAAAATACAGAGTTACACATGAAAGAAAAACAAAATCAAAGGAAAGAAGAACATGGATAAGTTCCTTCAATATTCTACATTAGACATATTCAAGTATAAACTATTGCTGAATATTCAAATTTCTCTTACAAACTAACCATTTATGGCACAGCTCAAGTATACACGTGATGATGCTACAAGCTTGGCAAATCAATGTTTGTTATTCTCAGCGGCATTCTCTTCCTTCCCAAGTGCAACAACTACTTTCTTCAAGATGGATTCTGTTGGTTGATGAGAGTTCTCAACTGCCTTTGAGATTGCTTGCCATTTCTCTCCATGTTTTGGTTCAGCAGCAATACACCTCTTCAACACATCCTTCTGGTTCTCCTCAGTTCCATGTTGCAGTTCAAATTTGTAGCACAATGCCCAGAAATCCCCAATGTCAGGAGCAAGCGTCACAGCCCGATTCAGCCAAGTCCTAGCTTTGTCCACCTTCCTATCATGCCAGAATAATTTGGCAACAGCAGCAATAACATGGGGATCATGGTCGCATTTCTTGATAGCATCCACACTCTTGGTTTTACGCTGCGGACGTGGAACCATCTCAATTGATGCTGCCCACAGAATACCACTGTTAGGACACTCCTGCAACGCTTTTGCCATCAAAATATCAGCTTCTTTCTTATATCCGTGCTTCAATTCCGCTCTAACAGCAGCTAGCCAGAGTTCAGGGTTTTGAGGATTCTTCTTTCTAGCCATTGTGAGAACTGCACGAGCTTTACTCAGTCCATTCATCTCCTCTTCAAGATTAGCAAGAGATAGCCAAAGAGGCACAGAATTAGGACAGCTTTTCAGTCCAGATTCATAGACCTTCTTTGCTTCCCTCATGTGATCAAGCCGCTTCTCAGTCTGATCAAGTCGCTTCGCATTCTCTGCAAGTTGTTCCTCTAGTTGGCCAAGCATCAGCCACAATTTAAAGAATGAAGGGAATTGCTTCAGACCTTCGTCTAACAATCTCCTCTCCTCTTCAATGTTCCCCAGTTCTCTCTCCACAATAGCTGATTTCATCCAGACTCTTTCTGTACCTCCTCTCTCTCTAGCTTTGGCCAACAACATCCTAGCTCTCTCAGGTTCATGGTTTTCAAATTCTAACTTGAAAGCAGCAAGCCATATTTCCTCAGAATTGGGAATGGCAGCATAAGCTTCTTGGAGGATAGCACGAGCTGCCGGCACATCTCCAGCAAGCCACTTCTCTTTGGCACCCATAAGCCAAAGAACTTCAGCCTGTGGTCTGTACGTGACAGCTTTACGAAGTAATGCATCCAGAGATTCCCTGGTACCATGACTCTTTTCCAGCTGTGCTGCTTTGAGCCATATGCTTTTCTTAGTTAAGAAGACAGTCAAAGCATGTGCATATATAGCTCTAGCAGTCTCAATAGAACCCCTTTTCTTGCATTCCTCTGCATCAGCAACCCATGTCCTCTTCCTATCTTCTTCTTCAACTCCAATCCCAATAGTGTTATGGACTATTGCTTGGCAAGTTACAACTGACCCAGCTCGCTCTGCCGCCTCTGCTTCCTTCATCCAAGCTTCCCTATCAATCACCAAACCTTCTCTCTGCAAAGCCCGTATACCCCTTTCAATGATCTTCCCAACCATAGAAGTATTGCCATTAGCTTCTTCCAACTTCGCAGCTGTTATCCATATAGCTGGCTCCTTGGGTAGCCTCTCCCTCGCCCTATTAAGAACCTTCTTAGCATTGTCATAAGTCTCCAACCTCGCAAGCGCAAGCCACAGTTCAACATGCAAGGGACAACACTCCACGGCCCTGTGAAGCAAAAGCCTAGCATCCTCTTCATTAGCAAGCTCCACAACGGCCTTCCACAGCCTAACCGAATCAGGAATGTGCTCCAATCCCTTCCTCAAAACCCTACTCCTATTCGCGTCATCATGCTCCAACTTCGCAGCCTGCATCCACAACTTCACCGAATTGGGAATCGATTTAACACCCCTTGCAATCACCGCCTTTGCCTCATCCGGATTAGCCAGCCTACAAGCCTCAAGCCACACGTCCTCGTTCTTGGGACACTCCTCACACCCTTTCTGTATCAACTGCCTAGCCGCCTGAAGCTTCCCTGCCAACTCCTCCAGCCTTGCAGCAGCAATCCAACCTGGAGGGTGCTTCGGATTCGTCTGAGTAACACTCTTAAGCAGCAACCTAGCCTTCTTGAAATCCGAAATTTCAGCATCACTAGTAATCTTCATACTGTTAAGCACGGTCAAATACCCTTTGGGGTCCACATTCGTCATCCCAGAAACCGAATCTGATAACCTATCCAATTTCAAAGATAACACAGTACCTCTACCCTCACCCACAGCAGTCAAATCAGTAACTGGGGTTTGTGCCCATGGAGTCTCCGTTCCATTAGCAGCCCTACTCTTAGGATCCAACGCTGTCACATGCTCTTGTTCCTGCCTTGCCTTCTCAAGAAGAGTATCAGGCACAGGCACAAAACTCTCAAATCTCTTCTTCTTGTTCCTGGACGAATAACCCCCACTCTCGAACTTCTCAAGACTCTGCCAATCATCCGAAGAAAGAGTATACAGCTTCCTCTTCAAATCAGCGAACTGCTCCGTGATCTTAGGGTTTGAGGCACGATATTTCTCAATCTCCTGCTTCAACCTGGCCTCCCTCCTATCCTTCCTCCGTGAATCCATCCTCTTATCAATGGCTTCCCAAACCGCGTCGGCTTCTTTGTCATCTTCATCGTATTCCGCAGAGGCGAATAATCCGACATCGTTCCCTTCAAACTCATCGAACTTCTGATTCTCGTCGTAGCCTTTGTCCTCGCCCTCGTCGTCATCCTCCTCCTCGCCGGGCTTCCCTCGCCCCCGCCCGGCGCCGCTGGTGCCGCCAATGGTGGTGGCAGAGCGATCGGGGAGGTCAGGGGCGGCCCTTGCGGGACCAATATCGGAACGAGTGGTGAAACCGGTGGCACCACGACCAAGTCCGGCGACATAGTTGGGAGGGGGCTTGAGGTTGAGCAAATCAAAGCGTGGTTTGGGGACCGCCGGAGGATTGGTACCGCCGAGGAGGGGGACGTGAAGGGTTAGGGTTGAGTAGGGTCCAACGCCGAGATCGGAGATGAGAACCGAATCGTTGTCGTCGTCGTTAGCGGCGGCTAATCGATGACTCTGAGAGAGGAATAGGCGCTGTTGAGAAATTGGAAGGGTTAGGGTTTGTTGGATTGCAAGTTTTAGGTGAAGGAGAGTGGTGGTGTTAGGGTTTACGTCTATGGCTAGGGTTTTGTGGTTGGGTGATGCAATAAACACCATGGTTATGGCTATGGAGTTTCTCCACGACAAATCTGTAACGACCGTTCTAATAGAACACGAAACAAAAAAGTTATAAGGTACCGACTATGAAGTCTTTTAGCCTTGCCTTGTTCTTACCTTGATTTCAGCTCATACTTGAGCCTATTAATCAAATATTTGTGGACTTTTATCTCCATACATTTTCTGCATCTCCATCCGTTCTTCTTTTGTGTGACCCTATAAATTTTGGTATTTCAAAAATAGTTTTTTAGAAAAAAAAAATTAAAATATAATTTATATTTTAGATTATATAATTTAAAAAAAATTATAATTAGCTTCTAAATATAATTCATAATTTATTTTAAAATCCAAAAAACATAAATTATACAATCTAAAATATTTTTTTTTTAAATATATTTCAGATTTTGTAATTTGAAAGCTATTTAGCTTTCAAATTATGTAATTTAGAATTTTTTAAAAATTGGAAGCGAACTTGTATGCAACCCTCCACAACCTCCAACAGTCACCACGACATCTTCAAGACAGCTTCTTCTTGCATCTCCATGACTTCTTCTCCTATCCCCATACTAAAAGCACATTTGCTAATATATCTTTCAGTACAAATATTAAAAAATTAAAATAATATTTTAATATATTTTTAACCTTTAACTTAAATTTCCCTTTCACCTTCACTATGCCTCTTCTTTCTGTTACCTTCCAGCGGCGCCGCACCACCCCTCCCATTCCAAGGTTTCTTTCTCTTCATCTCTCAAATTTCTCTAAACCCCACATTCTCTATCACTCACACATCCACAGTGCCCTCTTCACAGGTTAGTAAGTTTAATTTTCTTGATTTTGCATTGCTTTTGAAACCTGAGTTTGTGCTGCTGTGTAATCTGGTATTGTAATTCGTTTGTACCGCTGTGTAATCTGGTACTCACTGTATAACTCGGTACTCACTGTGTAATCCGTTTAAAACCTGCATTTTTTCGTAATAGACACCAGATTATGTAATCCGGTACAGTTGAGAATGTAAAGTAATATTGGATTACCTAGTCTGGTTTAGGTTATTTAAGTAATTCTGAATTAGGTAATCCAGTTTAGGTATTTTAGTAATTCCGGATTATGTAATCCGGTTTAGGTTTACATTGTGTGCTTAGTGTTTCGGATTATGTAATCCGGTAGTGTTCTTACAAAGTTTGCATTTTTGTGATTTTGCGTTTTTGTTATGTAGTTAGTTTCCAACCCACTTGGTAAAAACTTTTTTAAATTTTATATTATGTACACAAATTCATGATTATATTATTTATTATTTGTAAATAATTGAAATTCAAATTGTGTTGTGGATAGATATGGCTAAAACTAG
>Ga0123342_1002263_pt1 | contig 32035 bp, 19 predicted proteins | sample Turbeawhitnodule_FD_89960 | JGI IMG/M metagenome (GOLD analysis project Ga0123342, IMG submission 89960) | Root nodule microbial communities of legume samples collected from Mexico - Turtle bean Mexico white nodule | ecosystem: Host-associated > Plants > Roots > Nodule | place: Mexico: Nepantla... | reverse complement strand
GAATAAAAGTTTCTTTTATATTTATTTTTCTCTACAATTAGGGTTCATCAAAACCTCTCTTTCTTCATTACGATTACGTACGCTACATTAAAGCATCACATCAGACAAAGAATATTCATCTTCATTTACTGTAATAAGCTGCACACACCTTTTTTCCAGGAGGTCCAAGCGACCTTTCTTCCATCAGATCCCCAACCCCATAAGAAATTCCTTTGGATTTTCACGAGCTCGTTTGCAACCACCACCGATATTTTGAATAAAGATAGGTAAAACAATGGAATAGTAGACAATGCCGACTTTATCAAGCAAATCCTACCTGTCAAAGACAAGACTATGCCTTTCCACCTGCTTAATATTTTCTTCATTCTAACAACCACTTCATCCCAAAACGCCATTATCTTATGGCTCCCTCCTACCGACAAATCCAAGTATAGAAAACGGGTTACCATCATTTCACAATTAAGAATTGCCGCAAAGCGCTGGATCATTATCTGCTTGACCCCAAACCACCTATCTTGCTTTTAATAAAGTTCACCTTGAACCCAGAAGAGAGTTCAAAGAAATTCAAAGTTGTTTTTATATTGAAGACACTTTTGACATTTGCTTTAAAAAAAAATAAAGTATACGCCTTCTCAAAATCACCTTTAAATAAAACACACATTTTCTTCCTTCATCTCATCCAAAACTTCTTAAATTTTTTATACACACTTATTTTAATTTTTTTAATTATATGTTATGTTGTTTAGTTTTAGTTTTATTATTTTAAATATAATACAGATGGAGGAAAATAAAAAAAAGAGTAATAGTTTTAGACACTTGTCCTCTAATGGAATTTGACAATGATTGAATATATTTTTAAAACTAAAATTTAGACAAAATTGTGTTTGTGATATGTTTGAGGGAGGGATTTTAAATGGCGGGTTGCCTTTGGATATGCGCTTCTCTCAGGTTTCTTCTCCTACAGTTTTTTACACTTCAATTGCAGTTTAAAATTTAGACAAAATTGTGAAAATAAAATAAAATTTAAGGAATTAAAAATGCACAAAATTGAATTAAAATTAAAAATAAGTAAAAATCAAGGGACTACAATATAGAATATCAAAATTATAAATTTGATAAAATATAGAAACAAAATAAAATTAAAAAAAGTCTAAAAAATGATAAAATATGAAAAGTATTAATTATCTTAATTAACTAAAAAAAAAGATAAAAAGTATAATTAGGTAAGGCTATAAAAATTTACCAAAATTAAAATATCATGTGCAATACATATCTATATTATTATTAAATAACCAAAATATTTCAATTTATCAAATTTCAAATGATTCAAACAAATATACAATATAAACAACACATAACAAAATAACAATTTATATTTTCCTTCTCACGTCTACTATTTGTAAACAATTTATTTAGGTATCATACACCATCACAACTAAAACTTATCTCAAAGTTATTAATCACATAAAAGAAACAATAATATACTAATCTTAAAATATTATTATTAAGTTAGGATTTAACAACAATCTTATTATGATAATAAGATTTCTTACACATATTCTTGAGGATCTCTCTTCACCCTAACTTAATGTATCAGAAATGTTTATGTCATAATCCAGCATTTTGATCTATATATAACTTAATGCATTAGTAGAACTTAGAATTTTAAATCCTTTTACTAAATACACAGGAATATCAATCACTAATGAATATCTCATTGGTTAATATCTATATAATACTATTTTGGTCATTACTTACTAACATCATATAATATTTTTAATTCAAATCACATTATACAACAATGAATGTTTATTATATATTGAACTAAAATATCAATTAAAATCTTAGGAAAAAAGTGTTAAAGAAGGAAAACTTAGAATGCAAAGAGAATTTACATTTCATTTACAATCCTCTTATTTTTACTCATCTCCATTAACTAACACATATGATGTGTCTCAACAGTCATGTGTTTGAAGCTTCCAAGGCACTTTTTTCCTTTTCAATGGTAATATCTTATTTCTATTATCATCTTTCATTTTTGTTTTCTTCCTAACTCTTGGTTTCTTCTTAGTTTGTTGTTCTTGTGAATTGCACAGTCTTACCCATCCTTTTAGCAATTAAGAACCACTGAATCATACCCAAAAAAATCAATCATAATTTGTTCAAAATTTAAGAAATATCAATCATATTTCTTACAACCTTCAAGCAAGAATAACCTTTCATCAAAAGACTATAAAACCCTTCAAGAACTCAAAGAACCTCCACCTAATTGTATGATAGGATTTAGAAACTTGGGAAAATACTTCTATTATAATTTTCAAAAGATAAAGTAAAATAATATTATGTCCACACAAAACTACTAATCAATCTTTATTAATTGTAAACTTTGAATTTAATAGTTGTATGTGAATTATTAATAATTAAATTACCAAATCAAATAAAGGATAATACTAAAATACTTTCATAATTAACCAAGAAAGAAAAATACATTTAACCCCAAAATAAAGATACATTGTAACTTATGTACAAATAAAAAAACACTATAGTAAGTAGAATATTTTTCTAAGTTACTCGCTACTTCTTTTAATCAATTCAACATAGAATTACCAAATTCACCTCCTAATAATAGTAATGCACCTCCTAATAATAATTTTATGAGAGAATGAGAGATTTCATTTTATTATATTTCTTCAAAAACAAAACACTTTCCTTTATGTTTTTGCAATTTACCTTTCCAACAAATTACTTTTTTCTGCACTTTAATTTTTTTAATTTACATTTCCAACACTTTAATTTCTTCAATTTACATTTCTAGCACTTTACCTTTCAAGCAATTTAAGTTCCCTGTCATTTACGTTTTTATGGAATTTATGTTAGTGTTGGCTAGAAACATCTCATTATTCTAAAGAGGATCATCAAGAAAAGAACACTTGAGCATGGACCAAAATATCAATTGTTCTTTATTTTTATTTTTTCATAAGACATGATTAAATGTCTTATGAAAAATAACCTAGCTTAGGCTTCTGGAAACCCTAGCTAGAGGAGCACATGCTTAAGCATGACCCTCATATATTCACTTTTACGGAATTTGGGAGCTTAAGCATATTTAATTGGAATTTGAATTTTTCTCCACTCCCTAAACCTCACAACACGTACACTATAAATAAGTGGTCACCCCCTCTTGTAATAAACAACACATTTTAGTAAAGAAACTCTTCTTGAGTGAATTTATGAGTATCTAGTTTTCTTTGAGTCTTATCTCTTATTCTAGTGTATTTTAATTTCTTAATTTTCCTTTTGCAATCTTATTCATTGTTTGATAATTAACTGAAGGTCATACTACTTAGGTTATCTTAGACGGTCTAGTTTGCGATTGCATATTAGATTGTCCAATGTGATTGTTTACAACTTTTCTACATAATTCATTTTGCATAATGTTACGAAGTGGACTTTAAGCCTAACTCAACCCCATAAAATCGACTCATGAGGTTGAGGTTTGCACCCACTTATATACAATGAAATTTCCTCATCTCTAGTCGATGTGAGATCTCTAACACACCTCCCTCATGTCGAGAATGACAACTCGTGCGTGAGACTATATATTATGGGTGGTCCGATAGCGGCCCGATAGTGGGTGACACGATAGACCCAACACAAACATTCGCTAGGATAAGCTTGAAATGGATCTGATACCATGTTAAGAAGTGAGTTTTAACTCTAACTCAACCCCATAAAACTGGCTCAATGAGGTGAGGTTTGCACCCACTTATATATTATGAAGGACTCTAATCTCTAGTCATTGTATATAAGTGGGTGAAAACCTCAACCTCATGAGACGGTTTTATGGGGTTGAGTTAGGCTTAAAGTCCACTTCGTAACATGGTATCAGAGCTATTTTCAAGTCTATTCTAGCAATTGTTTGGTGGGCTTATCAGGCCACCCGCTATCGGGTCGTTATCGGACCACCCATAATATGTTATCCCACGCACGAGCTGTCACTCTCGGCGTGAGGGAGGTGTGTTGGAGATTCCACATCGACTAGAGATGATGACATTTCATTGTATATAAGTGGGTGCAAACCTCACCTCATAAGCCGGTTGGAGTTGAGTTAAACTTAAAGTCTACTTCGTAATACATAAGTTGCACTAGACGATCTAATGCGTGAGCACATGTTAGATAGTCTATTATAGTTACATTTTGCATATTTATAATTTTTTGTCTAGACTTCACTACATTGCATTTTTACATTTATTATTTCAATTCAATTTCCTCCATTTTAATTTGTGAAGAACATAATATTGAACAATAGATTCAATTAACATGATTCCCTTGAAATTCGACCTAGATTTACCTTATAATACATTAGGAAAAACTCAGTATTTTGTTTGAAAAATTGAACACGACTGAGTAGGTATAAAAAATGGCATCATTCTAGGGAGAAATATGCCACTGAATCTCATAGCTTGATGTTGTTTACTTCTTTTATACCATTTTCTTTTCTTTACTTTGATTTTTGCTATTATGTTGTCATTGCTGATTTTCTCTTATTTCTTTTCCTTTTTTTAAGGTTTTTTTACTAGAAGGTCTTGATTAGAAAGTCTATTACAAATAGGCTTATTTGTAGACTGTGTATTTTTCTTGAGTTTCTAGACAGTTTAGTCGATTCTATTATTTATTTCTTTTATTTGTTTCGTCTTACATTTGGATTCATTTTCTTTTAATAATTAGTTTGCATATAATAATTACTCTTCATTTTATCATGATCAACAACATAACTAGGAATCAGATTGTGAACAATCTTGTGTGAACTATAACTATCAGATGCGTAGTGAATCAAATTTTAGCAACTAGTTTATCAGTCATATTGGAAGCCTGGTGCACCATATGTTGATCAGTATTATGGGCAACCTCTGTAATCATATTTTAAACAGTCTATTCAACCAATTTTATAGGACTATGTAATATCACTATTACTAAATGGGAAATGGGTACGACCTGAAACAGAGGAGACTATGCCTACTTTTGAAAAGTCAAATCAACTTTAGAGAATATGATAAGACAAATGAGTGAAATGAATATGAAATTACAACAAAACATACAGGCTAGTCGAATTATATTTTAGTCGAATTATATTTTAGAAAATGAAACAATTGGCTAATTATAGGCATAATTATATTGATTCTCCGAGGAATGTAAATAGCATGTTACCTTATGCAAATGAAAAAGCTAAAGAATCTGTATTGATTGAAAAGGAAGAAGGAAAGCAAGAATTTTGTGAAGAGAAAGAAGAACAAATGCAAGAATATGAAAATAATATAGACTTAGAGTTTGATTTAATACGGTTTTCATAAAGCAATGAAGGGTGAACTTCTAATTCTAATGTTTGTTCTAGATGTACTTAAATTAATTATATGTTATACATTCAAAGTCCTTGTTAATTGCAGGTGCAAATGCTGATTTAAGTGTATTATCAAACACATCATCATCTGATACCCCATTACCACCATCATATGGTACCCTAGTACCATCATCGTCTACCCCATTACCATCATCGTCTGATCCCAAATCGTTTAACCATGTACCATATATATCCCCTCCAAAGCGTCCACTAACCCCAAATCATCTACCATCTTCATAGCGTAATGCTTTCACAGAGTCTAATACTCCTATAGCGTCTAACCTTAAACCGTCTACCCATCCCATAGAGTCTAGCCATTCACTACCTTCTACCATTTCAAAACAGTCTAACCCTTCATTTTTTTTCATCAACAACAATCACTGGAGCCTAAATCTTTACCATATTACCTTACCTGCACTTGTTTGGACAATTCTACTCTAACAGATGAATCCTCCACTGATATAAAGGATTGAACTTGCTATTTAGTCTCCTAATTGTGTTGATGATTTTTAAGTTAATGATGTTTCATCTTATTTCCATGATTGTGTTTATAGTTTTAATACTTCTCATCATGCTTTCACTAATGAAAACAATGATCTTATCATTAATGATTCTGTTGAAACTATTCGTACCAAGGAAATTGCTCCTGTTGATCTTGTTAATGATTTTACTGATAAATTTAATTATGAAACTAATGTTACCATTGATCTTTTTGTTGATGATACATGTCTTTACTCAAGCAGATGGTGATATTTGTATTGATTTTACTGCATCAGAAAGTGATTTTCCCATGGTTAATTCTCCTGTTGCAACAATTTGTGTTCCTGAAGCAATTACAACTCATGAAATTGATTCACATTCACTTTATTTGGAGTTAGAATTGAGCACTAATTTGGATTCAAATTATATTTCAGTGCAGACTCCACAAAGTGATTTTACTACATTAGATGATGTACAGGAACATTAGATTAGTTATATTCATGATGATAATATTGCTTATACAAATATTGAACTTGAGTTTTCTAAATTTAATGAATTTTTTGAAATGGAAAAACTCACAGATTTCAATGATTACAATTGTACTATATGTAAAGAAATAAACATTACTATATACTTCACTCCTTATTGTCTCGCAGAATCAACAACTGACTGATTTTATGATATAAATAAGTTTATTTATTTTCTTTATTTCTTGTATTGTATTGTCTTTAAATTTAAAATAAAAAAAATAACTTACTATGTTACTTTTATTGCAACATGACTTCTTTTAAATATAAATATTTTCTCTTCTCATATTTGAACATTGTTATTTAAGTTAAAGTTCGTGTAATGAATTGTTTTATTTTTGTGAAAAAGATTATTGATAATAAGTTTTGAAAGAAATGTATTTGGATGGAATAAGAAAATTAAACGTAATATAATATTCTCATTTAATAAAATAAAATAGTGACGGTACATAAAATGAAGCCAATTTAAATATACATACTACTCTCTTACGGTAATTGTAGTCTTGGGTCTACTAATAATGTGTAGTATATAATTAAATACTTTAATTAACCCCAAATTTATTCTTTAATGATGGTATAAACACATGTACATCATTTGTTGTTAGTCTTAATTAATTGTGATTAATATTTATATTATAACACAAAAATGGGGTTGGAGTCAACGCAGCTCTCCAGAAGTCAACAAACTACCGTATATCTATTTTGTCCCAAAATAAATCAATTAATTCAGTTCCAGGTTTCTTTAATTCCGATCTTTCTCATTTCTCAACCTCACACAACATCCTCTCTCTACGACTCACCTCACCAGATTATTTCTCTCCCTCGGCATGAACCCGCCGGGGACTCCCGCCGCCGGATCCCCGCCGCCAAAGAAAGAGGTTCAGCTCCAGGGGCCTCGCCCGCCGCCTCTCAAAGTCAGGAACGAATCTCGCAAGATCAAGAAGCCGCCGCCGCACCCCGCCGACCAACATCACTGGGCGCCGGAGCGGAACCAGCCCCAACGGAAACCGGTGGTAATCTACTCCGTCTCCCCCAGAGTCATCCACGTCAACCCCGGTGACTTCATGGACCTCGTGCAGCGTCTCACGGGAGCCCCTCCCGGCGAGGATCCACCGGCCAGGCGCGGAGACGTGTCGCCAGCGGCGAGGCTGGCCTCGATTGAGAAGACGAGTCCGTCGGAGAGGGAGAAGGTTTTGCAAAGCGGAAATGATGAGTTGACGTCGTTGTTAGATGAGGGAGTAGAGGTGGGTCAGTTTCCAGGGATATTATCGCCGGAGCCGGGGACCTTGCCGCCGATTCCGGCGATGTTTTCCCCGGCGATCGAGGCGCTAACGTCGTCGTATTGGAACGAATTTTCCCCGTCGTATTGGTCGCCGGCGAGTAGCTTTTTAGCGAGTCCGTCGGGGTTTCTTCCCATGGCCGTGGCGTCGCCGCAACCGTCGCCGAACCTGTTCAGCCTTTTCGAGTCATAATAGGTTTAGCTTTTCACTTTGTTTTGGTGATTATTGAGAATTTTGACATTAGAGGTGGTTCTTCTTCTATCTAATGCCACTGTTTTTGTACAACTTGTAGAAAAAGAAGACCAAGACTTTTCTATTTCCCTGCTTCCTTTTTCTGCTTCTACACAACTATTAATTATTATTATCATTATTTTTTAACTCACATGCGTTCTTCATCCACATCTTTTTAATTTTCTTTTTCATCCAAGTTATTGTTTTTTATTCAAGAAATCGTATAATTTGTGTTTATTTTATTGAAATATATGAATGCTAAAATCTGTCAGAAAAGAGAACTAAGTGTGCTTTTCATTCCATTCATCATTGTCTTGGAACGGACTTAGGATCTATGTTCAAAATATATTATAAAAGTAAAATTATTTTTTTATAAGTTAAAATTAATTTATATATATAGTAATTAGCTAACAAACGTTTTACAAATTAACTAATAACTTAGTTAATTTATATGGAAAAGGTGAGAAAATTGGTTTAGCTATAACTTACTTTAGTTTGGTTAAAAATGAATTTATTTGAAAATTTGGTATGATTGGAGTGGTTTATTTAGGAAAATTAGTGAATTTGTTCTTTAAATATGTAAAAATTCACAAAACTCGTAATAAATTCTTAGATTATACATTCTTGAACTATGATGACACAATTTTTGGAAGCATGGCAACTAAGTAAATAGAATGAACATTGATTGTTCATGTAGTGCATAACAAAAACAACGAATAAAATAGATATAAATAGAAGAATCTAGAATCAAATATAGCTCAAACACCATTGTTCCATTTTTCTTCACCACCTTTTACTCTAAGCATGGCTTTAAAGTCTTCTTAGTATCATTTATCTTTTTTTAATCAAAAAGATATCCTTTGTAAGAGCTAAAAATTTATTCTTTGAATTACTGAAATTTATTTAAGGATATCAACTCTTTTAACAGATTTTTTTTATACACTAAATTTGTGATTGAACTTTAATTATGTAATTAGAAAAAAAAGATTATCTGGTAATTATATCATTTAACATAATTTATCATTGCACCTGTCTTCAAGTTATGACATATATTGAAGCATTGGCCACATCGCTTTCAAATTGCAAGAGTCAATATCCAAGGATTTGGTATCAAAAGACAACATAAAAAAAATAGCTAAAGGGAAAAATCTCACAATATTTTAAAAATTGAAACATTTTTATGTGATTTTATTATATCATATATTTTTATGTGATCATGAGCATGAAATTCACGTAATAAAGATATTTCAGTCCAAAATTTGACCAAGATTACAATTCAATTTTCTTCTTCTTCTCGAGACTATTTAATTTATTTCAAAGGTCATACAACATATAAGGTAAAAATCATATTAAAATATGATAATGTGATACAATATATCTATATTTATTGAATGGGATAGGGCAGTTAAGGAATACACATATGCATGCTATCTAGAAAACTGATCTAACAAAATATCATGACATTTGACAAATATAGTAGCTAATAAACAATTTGCAATAATTTATGTGCTACTTGTGATTTTGTGTACTTAAATTATAGAATTAAAGACTTAAACAACAAAGTATAGAGTGAATGGATAGTTCGATCTTTCTTAAATGTTAAGATTTAATTCCTAATAATGTATAACAAAAATATTTTTTTTTAAATAGATAAAACATTTTTGTGATCTTTATATTTCGAAAGGGATTGATACAATAAAAAATATTAATTTAAAAAATGATAAATAAAAGTAGCGTACATTTTGTAGTATATATTTAAAAACGGCATAGGGAGTGTTCTTATAAGAGAAGGAGCAAGATACGATGAGAATAGTAGCCACAATAACTTCGACTACTATCAAAAACAACCTAGACAACATGGACATAGAAGTCATCCTATCCATAGAGAGCCTATTGTTGACCTTCCCCCCTTCTATTCTATGGAAGAGAAGATGTAGAAGAGTATCTAAACTAGGAGATGAAGGTAGATCAACTTTTTGAATGTCACCAAGTTGAACAAGACAGGAGAGTATCCCTAGCTACTTTGAGCTTTCAGGGATCAACTATGTATTGTTGGACCTCTTTAGTCAAAAACCTTAGGTTCCAAAATAATCTTCCTATACAATATTGGAATGAGCTTAGATCTCCCTTGAGGAAAAGACATGTTCCCTCTTGCTATGATAGAGAGTTGATGGCAAAACATGAAAATTTTTGGTGGGCTATGGTGTGGATCATGTAAACAACAAAACTTGAAAACAAATAAAACTAAACTGATTAAATGGATAATAAAAGAATATAAACGGTACAAAACATGAAGAACAACCCATGACACATCAAGAAACATAAAAAACAATGGACCAACATCAAGAACAATGAAAATAAATGGTGGAAATTGAAAATAATCAGTGGAAACTCAAAATAAATGGTGGAAACACAAAATAAACGGTGGAAAATTACAAAAATATGAAGAACAAAACAATACATGGTTCAGCCATACCCAAAAACTCAAGAGCAACCCAATTATTTTTTTTAGATTATCTACATGTGTAGCCTAACTATGATCCACCTGATGATGCAGTTTGTGCTTGAGTTTTGGAAGATTTGATGAAATGCAGTGGAAGACTTGGAGTAGTATGGAGTATGCACCGAAAATGGGTCTGGAAAAGGAGAGTGAAAGGGTGATTTCTAGAATGCAAGAGAGCATCATAGAAGAGAGACTTGAGAAATGTGCTGAGAGTTCCAAAAACACAAATTCAATATATCATTCAAGTCTAAACATTTACAAAGAGAAGCCTTTAATTTATAGGTTAAGAAGGCTCCAAAGATGACTATTTAAGTTCTAAATTCATTTCCATTCCTAGCATGCCATGTGGCAATCCTAAAACCAATGAGCTTTTCATTCAAGCATTGACATATGGCGCCATAGGATTGGAGAGTCCTTTGAGAAGAGGTGCCTATTTTGGTCTCTTAAGAGGAGCTTGAAGAGTCACTTCATGTAAAGAAGAGGCGCCAAAAATTGATGTCTTGTTTGGATAGAATTATTCCTATACTAAATATGCTTAGAAATACAAATCCAGAAAATATTATTCTACTATTTACATTTTTATACAAGACTAAGGCAGATATTTTCTTCTGTTACTTTCTAAGGTTGATCCTCTACTCTTAAGAATATTAAGGAGGCTCGGGAATATGAACATTGGATAAATGCTATGAAAGAAGAGCTAGAGCAATTCTAAAAGAACAACGTCTGGACACTACTTGAAGTCTCCTTTGGAAAGTTATTTATTGGGGCCAAATGGAATTTCAGAAACAAATCAAATGAACAATTAAAACTAGTAAGGAACAAAGTTAGACTGGTGGCTAAAGGTCACTCTCAAGAAGAAGACATAGACTACACTAAAACATATGCCCAGTAGCCAGGTTAGACGTTATTCGAATTCCACTTTCCTTTGCTACCTACAACAGAATTAAGCTATATCAGATGGATGTGAAAAGCACATTTCTAAATGGATTTATCAAAGAAGAAGTATATGTTGAGCAACCACCAGTGAAGATGATGCCCTACCAAAGCACATCTTGAAATTTAACAAAGCTTTATATGGCCTCAACCAAGCTCCATGAGCATGGTATGAACGTTTGAGCAATTTCCTTGTTGAAAACAATTTCAAAAGAGGCAATGTAGATACCACTTTATTTAGAAGAGATCATGATGGCATAAGCCTCAAATCATGACCAACCATTAGAGCAATGGTTATAAGAATCCAAGAAGATTGGGACTTTGTTATTGATGGCAAAGACACTCTTTTATATATGTTTGAGGGAGTCATAACCTAATGGTACAACCTAGAGTGGGATTTAAATTTCTTGCTTAAAAGTATAATAGAATTTTAGCTTGTATTTTTGCCTTGAATAGATTAGGGTTAGGTTTCTAAAACCTACCTAGGGTATAATTGGACCATATTAAGCCCTAGGCTAGTCATTATACCTAATTAGGTCACAAGGTGCACACCTCACTCATGTTTATCGTGTGACTCAAGGAAGGCACCAAGTTTGAATACTTTTGTTTTTGAATTTCCCACCAATTTCTTATAACCATTGGTTGGCCCCTTCACCTATAAAGGGAGGTGCTTGCCTCATGAAAAATTAGATCAACTACATAGAGTTATGCTGCTTAATTTTCAAGTTTTAGCTTTCCTTTGTCTAGCCTCTCTAGGATAAACATCTCTTGATCTCTCCCTTCTTTTCCAAGTTATGGCCTCACCAACCACTCTCTCTACACCTCACGGCAACTCCAAAGAATTCATGGCTTCATAGGAGCTCTCCTTAACTCATTTCCTCCATTAGCTTCTGCAAACTCCAAGTTATGTTTCAAGAAAAACCAAACTAGATGAAGAGGATGTCATCAGATCATGACAAGGAATTCATATTGGTTCAAGTATATATTGATGATATCATCTTTGGAGCCACAAATGATCTCTTATGCAACCAATTTTTCAATCTTATGCAAAAGGAGCTCAAAATGGGTTTGATTGGAGAACTCAGATTCTTCCTAGGACTTCAAATTAAGCAACCAAACAGAAAGATTCTAGTGCACCAAAGTAAATATGTCAAAGAATTGCTAAAGAAGTTTGGATTAGTCAATTTCAAGTCCATGAGCATTCCAATGCACCTGATAACGTCCCTTGGACTTCAGAAAGAATCAAAACCAACATAATTGCATACAGGCAGATGAAAAGGATCTTTATTGTATCTAACAGCATTAAGGCCAGACATTATGTTCAGTGTATGCCTATGTGCTAGATTTCAAGTTGATCTAAAAGAAGTTCACCTTGGTGTTGTACAAAGAATATTCAAATATACCTTAAGCGAACTTCCAACCTCGGCCTCTACTACAAAACTCGAAAAAAAATGTAGTCTTCAAGGATTCTACGATGCAGACTATGCTAAAGATAAAGTACAATGAAAAGCACAAGTGGAGGATGTCACTTCATCAGAGGTAATCACGTTTCATGGACTAGTAAGAAACAAGCACGACTGCATTATCCACAACAGAAGTAGAATATGTATCAGCAACTCTGTGATATACACAATTATTGTGGAACAAGAATCAACTTGAAGATTATGACGTTCATGAAACACAGATCTCTATAATGTGTGGTAATAATGCAACAATTGGTTTATCTAAAAACAATTTTGCATTCAAGGGTCAAACATATTGAAATTAAACATCATTTCATAAGAGACTATGTCAAAAAGGGTAGGTATCGTGGAAATGCAGTACATCTCTACAGAGAACCAACTTGCAGATATTTTTACAAAACCTCTTGTTGAAGAGAGATTTTTAAAAATTAGAGATCTTTTGAGCATGAGTATTACTGAAGGATGATTAAATTCAGTTAGTGAAACCAAAAACTATTTTTTTTTCCTCTCGTAAAACGATTAAGTCTTTACATGCATATCACAAGACAATTAAATCTTTTCGTAAGACAATCACTCTTACCACCCAAAAATCACACAAGGACACTAGATTCTTTTTTAATCTTGGAAATTAAAATTATTTTTGCAAATATCTATTATTTCCTGAAAATCCAAGATTCTTGAAAATATTTTTTTTAAATATTTTTTTCCAATAAAACAATATATCTGAGCTGTCCTAGACTCATCCAATATCTATATAAATTGAGTCAACCTAAATACCTCCACATAAATTCAGAATGAGTCAATCAAATGAGACAAACTCTCCCATAAGAGTATCTTCTAAGTCCTCTAATCCAAATCAAGGCACTCAGGACAATTTGTTTTCCTCTCACAATTATACTTTTAGGTGAACTTGTGAATCTTCCATCTATACCTTAAGCATATATTGTTTATTTTTTCGCTATATATTCCCTCATTTAAATATATTTTAGTAATTTAAAAGAAGTAATTATGGTTTTAAACTTATTTTAAAACAAATACGCATTTTATTAATATTTTAAAATTAATTAAATATTTGTAGATAAATCCATAAATTATTTCGTCAAATATAAAATTATTGTAAAATTAATATTTTACATTTTTTTACAGATTTAATATTTACAGCAAATTTACTTGCAGATTTATAATTCATAGCAAACTTACATGCGAATTTAAATTAGCGACAGTAAAAACACTTGTAATCTTCCAATTATGATTTTTATAGAAAACAAATATTCAGATTTCTTTTTGACGATATTTCTTACGAATTTTAAATATATGTTCAAGTGAGTATTCATGAAGAATTATGTGTAAATTAAAATAAATAAAAACATAAGATTTCCTACAAATTTTTATATAAAATTTTAAAAAATCAACAAAAGATGAAAATTTCTACTTATGAAATTTGAAGAGGTAGCATTTAGAAAGGAATAGCAGGGGATTCTTATATGAACTTTATTCCCTAACAATTAAGGCAAACAAAATATTGGTCACTGTTTTTAAAATTAAATAAACTAAAGAATATATTATTAATTTATGGTTTATTATCGCAACCAAAGTTAATCTTTATTCGAACTAATGATTATCAAATGTATATTATTTTAAAAGTCATATAACATATTATATAATAAAGTAAATAATTAATAAGATACTTATAAACTGTTTAAGTTTTTGAGAGGATTCAAAAAAATAACTTATAACTTATAACATATTCATAGATTATTTTTAATAATTCTTTTTTAAGGTAACTTGTGAAAATAATTCATTATTAATATAAAAGGATTAACAACATTTCCCTTTGCATAGTTGGTAGATGTTTTTGCATTTTTGTCAAAATAAAGTTGAATCATACTTTGATTTTGGTAAAAATTATTTTCATTTGTTCAAATAACAATGTTAAAATTAATTTTAGAATAAATAATGAAATATAAACTGTTTTACTTAAAAATCATATTTAACAAATATCCATATTACAAAATCAATATTATCCTAAATCAAGTATTCAAAAACACTCTCCTAAGTACATATTAATAAATTTCTTAATTGTGTAAATATTTAATTAAGATGAGATTGAAACACGTATTAAGATGGAAAATTCGAATGCATGTGAGAGCCACTAATAAAGCTGAACGCGTGTTTGCAACATTTGAGATGTAAATCGTGCACAAACTAACTTCTAAACTAATATAAAAGCAAATAACAATAAGTTGCTTTGCAAAAACACGTCCAGTGACACAAAACGTGTTATAAACACAGTTACAATAAGTTTTGTTAGGGCTGATTTTAATAGAAGGGTTTACATCAAATATTTTAAATCTAAAATAATCCAGACACATGCTTGAAATAATTTTGTAAAATTGTGTGGATTGTCAAAATTTGAATTGAAATAAGTTTATAATAAGCTTTAATTCAAATTTAATATTTTTACTATTAGATAAACATTTTCATGAAAACTTATAAGTAAAATAAATAAATAAATGTATAAAATAAAATAAGTTTCTATATAAATTAATTTTAATTTGTAAGAAATTCATTTATATAACTTCTCTGAATTTTTATCTTTAATCTTTGCACAAATTTAACTTATGTCTCATTTTATTTTTCCTTTATATTTTTGTTTTTTTTTATAAATGATTAGAAAAAAAATTATCCATATTCTTTATATGTCTATTTTCAAAAAGTTAAATGACATACCTAATGCGATTTAATGGAAAACATCTTATAGGAAAAAGTATAAGAACTATATTAATTGGTGCATAAGAGGTACATCAACACTGAGTAATACATCTAACGAGATTTATGCACCTAAAACAATTATCTTAAATTAATAGAGACAAACTCATATATTAACAGTGTATTTGATTTAACACAAAGTCTCATATCCCAATTTAAAAACCATAAGTTATTTAAAATTGTTTCAAATTATGAATAAATTATGAATTCACATCCGATGTGAAAACAATCATATACTAAATCAAGCTAAATTCTCCATGCACTTTCACCCAATCTTTCATTAAAATGACAAAAATTATCTTAAATGAAAGGAGATTGTGAATAAAAAAATATTCTCATAACCTTATTTCTGGAATATATTTCCAGATTTAAATTTCTGGAACACTTATTTGATTTCTGGAATAAATTTTCAGATTTTGTATTCCAAATTTAAATTTCCAAAACACATTTTTGAATTCTGATTTTTCTTTTCAGAATGCATTTTTAAATTGTGTTTCAAATTTGGATTTTCAAAACACATTTTTAAACTTCGATTTTTTTTTTCAAAAGGCATTTTCAGATTGTTTTAGATCTTTTTTTTTTCTAGAATGTATTTTTTGCATTTTGGATTTCTTTTTCTGGAAGGAGATTTTGACTTTTGAATTATATTTTGTAAATTCCAGATTTTCAAATCCATAATAAAAGGGTAATTTTGAAAATTTTGAAAGATGCATGTTCAAATTTATATGGTGCAGGAAGAACTTATTCCTCAACATCCTATTTCACATTTGGCAGATACAGATCACCACATGCCAAAACATTTGACAAGCTTTTCGAGCCTTTTGCCCTGTAATGTAATGGTCTCTAATATTTCAGGGGAAAACAAATCAGTAACCCAACCATGCATATACACTTTAACCTACACTTCATTAGCAAAGAGACAATTGATCTAATTTCTCGTGCTGATGGGAACAAAGATCATACAAAGAAAAGCCTGCAAAAAAGGAAGAACATTTTTCTTTAAAAAATTTACTCTTGATGGAGTTTCATCAGAACATGACAGAAAAGTTAGAAATTCCAAGAGTTCTGACATTTCACAAAATCATTATGAATTGCAGAATCCATAAGTACACATTTCTATTGAAGAGATAGTTATGGGCAGATCAAGCAAAAAAGTTACTTTAGCTGTCAAGGGTGGCATTTTACAAATAATGTTATACGTAGTTGATGAAAAAGTTGTATACATTTATAAGCTAAAAAAGTTACTAGAAGACATCCCACAAATAAAGCTTTTTACAAATTCCTGGAAAACTAGATAAGTGATTGATAGCAAATTTTCTAAATTTACAGCAAAATTGTAAGATAATATACGCCCCTACATACAGAACTGTGAAACTCAATCTGACCTGTTGCGAGAGTTCATAGAGTTGTTGACACGGCAGATTAAGAAGCCACCAACTATTTCTGTTCAGGAGATTAATTGGACCGAATATTCCGACTGACTGACTTTGGCTTGAAAACACCCCACAAATAATACTTGGCACAAATTCCTGGAAAATTAGATAAGTGATTGAATTAAATACCTAACACAGCATATTTTCCAAATTTATAATAAAAGCCTAAGGTCTCCGACTTACTCCGTTCATTTGGAGGTAATACATGTGAAGAAAAAATGAGGAGCTCTATGTTGTTGATGACTGCCTTGAGAGCAAATTCTTGTTCAATTATATCATTCAGCACACCATCAAAAATTAACTCATCCCTAATTGATGTAAGAGAATATAAAAAACAAGGTTTACATAGAAAATTACAATACCAGTCAGTATGAGGAATATAATCCATTGACAAAGCATACCTTTCTTACTGTGGAAAAAAATAGAGACCAATACTATCACCGTTAGGAGGAGACATATCAAAACTCTCGGGCCAAATACCACACCTCGATAACATCTCTACATCAAGCAGTGTAGGAAGCTTTGTTACTGCCAAATTCACTTTTGCGCAAGCTTCGCTTGACACATAACAAGACCAAAATCTGTTGTGTTGTTCAATATAAATTGTCCCCTACAAAAATGTTTATGAAAAATAAGGTGCATAAATAACCCTCCAAGGGAATTTTAATAAATTACTTGAACTTCACTTCAATGATTAACTGGACAAAAGCAGCCTCAACACAGAAAAATAAAGCAAAAATCTCACGTCCAAACTGGATCATTAAGTGGGCGAGCACAGCTAGGCCTGTCAGTTGAAACATTTATAGGACATTTAATTGATTCAGGCTCCTCATAAAAGATGTCATTGTCCTCAAGGATCGGTTGCCTCTTCTCAATGTCTTTTTTCCTAAGGCATTCTGCAAGAAAACCTTCAGAGGATCTGACAGATTTTGGTTTTCTAACTGCCAAACTCTCCTTTTGCATTTTTAATCTTCTATTTTTAGCTTCAGTGATATCCGTTAAACGCTTGCTTTTTCTCAATTCTTCAGATCCACATCTTTTAGGATTATGTGGTGCACAGTCCTCACATTTCCAGATAATTGTTCCATCATCTTCTGTATAGAACTTATCTAAACAATAACTGCAAATATCTAAACTATTTGTTAAGCACATTTTACATATATCAAGCTAGAAAGAGAAGTACACAACATCTTAGGTTCCAATTTTATTTTATCACATCAAGGGCCAATTTGGGAGCACTTTCACTTCTCCACTTGAAACACAAGTATGCATGAATTGTTGATTTATTCAGATCACATCAATATATAAACTGGTGCAGTGTAAATTAGAATCCTACTAAGAAGAATATTAAGCTCCTTAATAAATTTACTACTTAACTGTACTCCTAGTTTATTATATAGAGATGCCTCTAGAACCTCATAGATTTAGTGAAATATTAGCTAGTTAGTCATTTTGAATTCACAAATGCAGCAACAATTTCTCAGATAAATTATTTTCCTTCATAAAGTAATAAATAATAACTCTGGAAGTGCTCAGAAGATGTGATTGGAGGCTATATGCAGATGGGCTTGCTCATCATATAAAGCTTCATTGATTGTGATCAACAAATGTTCACCTTTTTCAGTGACCGCCTTCACCTTAGTTCAAATGTTTTAGTTTCCCATTTTTAATACTCAATGAAATTGCAATCTTTGAATTCACACGCGAAGATAGCTACTTAAAAAAGAAAATTTGAATCATAATCAATGAAACTCATAAAGTGATAACCTATAATTCTAAACTTAGAGCTTCTAAATGTAGTCATTCAATAAAAAGACCAAGCAAATTTATATTGTTAATACATGGTAGATTCATCAGGAGTACAAACATTACTGTTGAGAAATTCCTGCCGAAATTGTTATAATTCGGCAGATCTTTTCGTTAATGGGTTACAACTTGTTAGACAAAAGTACATAATATGTATACTCCAGCTTGAGGACATCTTAGAAAATACATTGTATGCGTATATTCAGTTAGTTCATTAGTCTACTTTTTGTTTCTTCACTTAATTCCAAACTACGATATTCTATTTCATATAGTTTTATTATAATGTGAGCAACAATATATTTTCCTTTTTCTTAAATTTTTGTCAGGCAATAGAGAATAAATGAGCCTAAATGTTGAAAATTACACAGTACCGATGACTTCCTATTTTTTCCAGTACATAAACACTAGAAGAGACAAATAAAACAAATCCAAATTCTGTTCTGACCTACCATATAATATCATATAAACAACACACTAAAAAACCATATGGTATTAGCTGATAACATATTTTGTTTTACATTTTTGGGTTGCAACAATAATGTAATACTTTCTTGTTTGGCAGTAATAGAGTTTTATACCAACATTAAAGGTTGTCAAAATTTCAAGTTAACTCTTACGATATTACAAACAAGATAGAAGAAACGAATTAACTTGCTGTCAAATTCCTTTTTAAGTAACCTAGGATAAACTCTTTAAATTTAGCAGATGAATTTTTAAAAAAGTGAGCAGATGAAGATATACTGTGACAATCATGCAACTCTTCATATTGTCTCCAATCCGGTGTTTCATGAGAAAACTAAACATATAGAGATTGATTGTCATTTTGTTAAGAGAAGTTGAGTTTATCAGCTCTAGTGAACAACTTGCAAACATTCTAACTAAATCTATAAAAGAACCTAGGATTCAGTTTATATATTTCAAGCTTGGTGCATATGATCTATATGCTCCAGCTTGAGGGAGAGTGTTCAAATGTAACATTATTTTTATTGTTATTTTCCTTTGTAGGTACCCAGCTTTAAGATTAGGGTTTTGCCTCTATTTGTAACCATATACATATATACAATACATCAATAAAAGGTAAAACAGTGTAAATTGAATCCACTGTATTTTCCCCATTTCATTTATTCAAGTACCATTAATAATATTTCTTCTATATTAGATAAGCTCTTACAAAATTTGCAAATCAAATCTACGAAAAATGTCTTGAGTTTATGTAGAATCTCAGACTTGAGAACCTTGCCAACATTGTATCAATTTTAAAAGTTATTAATACATACACATCTACTCATTTGATAAAATGTAGACTGTACTTTTGGTTGAACAAATTATGTAGATATCAAATCCAATAGCAGAAAAATATAATCCCAATTAATTATCCAAAACCTAAATCAAAGTACTGTCAGTTATTTAAAAGTGAGAACGATAACTCACATTACACATACCTATGCTGAGCACAAGCTTTACATTGGGCACAGTATACGTTGCACTTCGGATCTCCTTTGTCACCACATAGTAGACAGATATTTGTCTGTCAAGTTCATTGAGACAATTATGGACACACATTTTAGTATTAGGCCACGAAACAAACTATAAGTAGAAATGTCTTAGATAAAGGAAAACTATTGCCATCAATAATCATAGATAAATTCTAAATTCATTGAATATTGAGATAAAAGAAACATTAGAACTGCGCAGCAAAGTACAAAAGGGTCCTGTCAACATTTTCAATTAAGAGCACAAACTCATCAAAATAATCACAAGGTCTAGTATTCATTATTCCTTAATATCCACTACTGAAACAAATTAAGAAAATGGGGGACAACACAAAAATCAGCAAAATGCAAAATTAGTCATTCCTTAGCATATCTCCTACAGGAGCACATTAACAAATGCGGCATACTCTAGTTCAACTTAAGCAACTCAAATGTGGGTCAATTAGAAGTTGCAACAAATTTCTACGAAGTCGCAACTTATAACTTATAAAATTTTAAAGGATTTTGAAAACAAGATGCAAGCTTTCAGAAGTCAAATTATTGGAATAATTGTATCTTATTTTATGTTCAAAGTGTTCACAACAATCTTTAAAATCCATAACTTTATACAAAAGTATATGTATCTTACACATTTATATGACACTTTTTGGGCAACATACATGAAGATGCCCCTAAAAGATGTCATAAAAGACAGTAATGCTATTACAGACTCGTTCATGGTAAAGCATGTGCATGACAATATATTAGCCATAGAATTGATCACTTTACGCTAAAAATAATTACTTATTAAATGGATGGACTGTTCAAAAAAGTCATTATATTAAAAAAACTATAACATAAATCAGACCATTTTTAACCCGACTCCTTTATCATGTAGCCTATATATATACTTACGCTCAACCGGTTAATTTTATAAAACAATAATTTTATTTTTTTTAAATATTGAAAGATATTCATGTATTCTAATTTATATATTCAATCATTATATGTAGAATTAAAATTAATTTTATTAATAACATTTCAAATTTAAAAAATATTTTTATTTTTTGAAGTTTTTATTTAAATTTATTCTTTATTTTTAAAACTGAACAAAAATGACACAAATTTATCAAGTAATTGATTGGTCAGCAGACCTGGCCATCCATTTTGCCACGGGTAAAAATAATAGTAGTGTGTGAGAATAAAGAAATGGAGGTGAAACTTCTACCAAATCAGTCTTCCACCAAACTTCCAAGTTGTTTAATATTTGCTTACTACCAGACTCTAAGTTGAACCTGTCCGTGTGTCTCATTTTTAAGGAAGATGGATCAAATTGTAGGAAAGGATGACAATAAGTGTTAGCTTGTGTAATTGAAGAATCCCCAAGGGGAGATTGGCCCGGTTCAGAGAAAGAACTAAATGCTAAATTGCATAACTTAATAGTTCACATCTATAAAAGTCTAGAAGACTTTTCTGGTTCAGCAAAGTGTAATCAGTGTTTAAAAACTGAGATAATAATAAAAAGTGAAAACCTGAATTATGAAGCTTGGAAGTATGTTTTTATTGCTGAAACGTTTAGGGAAAGTGCTAACATTGAAGACATCAATAAATCTTTCTACAAACGCAAATCTGTATAGGAAATAAGAAAAATAAATAAAAGTTCTATAATTTAAAATTAGTTTATAGATAAATTAAAGCAATCTTTTTCATAAAGTGTAATGTTAATTCATTTATTTATTTTCTTCTCAAACAGTATCTTTAAAAAAGTGCTCCAACACAAACAAATCCTAATGTTAATAATATGAAATCAGGTGTATAGTAAAAGAAAAAAAGGTGAGCAACAAAGAGAGTAAGCGACTGAGAATCGGAAGTGGTATAACTGTGATTTGATTTTTCGAATTCTAGAAAAAAAAAAAAAAGGTTTTGAAGGGTTAGAGAAATGTGCCTGTGCGCACACTTTTTGTCTTTTAGAATTAGAATAAAAGAACAATATCGAATCGCTAAACTTTGACTACGACGGTATCGTGAAAATTCTGAGAAACTCCACTGCCAAAATTGACTGAACTAGTTTCGGTGTTTCAGAAGCTATTTTTCAGGAGTAAATTATTAAGTATAAAGTTACGAAATTGTTTAGAAAGAGAAGTTCACATTGCAGCATGGAATTCGAGGGTTAGAGAAAGGGGAAAAACAAGTTCATATTGTTGTGTACCTTTTCACAGTGATGAATCATCTTCACAAATCGCTCTGCCTCTACCAATGAACAAGTTTCGCCAAATGCTGGAGTTAAACCGTTCCATCTCCCATCTCTCTTCTCTTCTCTTCTCTTTTTCACTTTCCTTTTTTTACATTGTATCACTACACCCTAGGTCTTTTTATTTTCTCTTCACATAGCATTATTTACTATTTTTAAATTTTCAAGTTGAAATTTATTTATTTATTTATAGTAAATTAAAATGAAAAATGAAAAAAATATTTTTTTTTCTTACTTCGTGCCATTTTTTTGAAGAAAAGGATTTTACTCGAAGAGTACACAAAAAATAACTTCACTTATTTTTCTTAGAATGATTTTTTTAAGAATAATAATACTGGACTCTACCAGTAAAATATTTTTTTCTTCAATAATATCTCTTTCTCACTTTTTATTCTACTTTACTATTTCATAGTTTTAATATTCTGATTTAAATTTTGGTGACTAAAGTGGAGAGAATTAATAAAACTTTAAGGTTGTGATTGGATTAGAGAGAGGATTTGAGGGAGTGGATTTGTAGTGATTTGAGCGGGAAGTGTAAAAAATGTGTAAGAGAATTTTTATTTTTTTAAATATGTAAAATGTAAGTTTACAAATTTACCATTTTTATAAAAAAAAATTAAATAATAAAATATGAGATATTTTTGTGTTAATTTTAGTTAATTAAAATTGTATAAATACATATAAAAATTATTTTCGTAAAATCAAATCAAAATTAAAATTAATTTTTATTATTGTTAATATTATTATTTAATAAATTTATTTTAATTCTTATTAAGTATTAATTTATATTTATATTTATTATTATTATTATTTTATTTACTATTATTATTTTATTATATATTATTTTTATTTATATTTTTAAAAATTAAGGGTAATTTAGACTTTTACAATGGTTTGATGTATTTTTCTTAAGATTTCCTTATCTTTCTTAATTGAATAGAGAAGATAGTTTTTATCTCTCTCGCAAATCAGCGTCCTTTATTCTGTGTAATTGAATGAAAACAAATAAAAGAAATCCGTACATTTCAATCCGAACATGCAAGAGAGCATAAATCTTATTTCAAAGTTTTTATTACTAGTGAAAAATAAGTATTATCTTAGTATATTTTAAAAAAGTAATACTAATAATTATGGTTATATAGTAGGGTTACTTAAAGATAAGAGTGATTTATAATGCGTAATACTTTTGAAGTGTGTGTAGAGCTATTTTTAATATTTAAATAATATTTTTTATTTTTTATTTATAATATCATTAAAATTGAAACTAAAATATAAAATATGTAAATATATATATATATATTTATATTACTAAAAATAAGTTACCATATACCACATGGACACACAATGAATTTATTCAGAAGATTTGTTTACCAATTAAGTTACAGTGAAAAGTAAAACTTACAAGGGATATTATACAATTAAGACCTACACTTTGTTTGGATCTGTTCGTGTAATGTGACGTATATGATAAAAGCGTTGATGTTCCGATTATTTGTTTTGATGATCCATTTATTTGTGATTAAGGGAGAGGGGATGTGTGGGGGAGGACTATTCATGGTTCTCTCATCAAAACAAAGAAAGGTGTTGATGTTCACATAGAGAACTATTGGTGGTTCTCTCAAGATAACAAAGAAAGATGTTGATGTCATTATTATTCTTATATTTTTTTCTCTTGTTGTTGTGATGAATAGTAGAAAATTAACTGATAATCGAAGCATTTGGAAGTAAACACGTAGATAATCGATTATGAGAAGAATCAATTATGTATTGATTTTAGTTGTATAATCTATTATGAAGAGTTTTGTTTTAAGTACATAATCAATTATGAAGAGTTTTATTTTAAATACATAATCAATTATTAACTAATTTTTGAATCCATAATTGATTATCAACATCTTGGTTTTAAGTGCATAATCGATTATCAATTAATTTTGAACCTATTATCGATTATCAATTAATTTTGAACTTATAATCGATTATCAACAACTTGGTTTTAAGTGCATAGTCAAATATCAACTAATTTTGAACTCATAATCAATTATCAACACCTTGTTTTTAAGTGCATAATCAATTATCACATATGTTTCATCCCATAATTGATTATAGTTTGTTAGTTGTGAACTTTGTAATTGATTATGGTCAATTTTTTTTGTTAGGTCATTTTGTTTTGTCACTAGATCAACTGGTTTTTGTGATTTAAGGTTGGTCATGTTTATAATTATGTTTTAGTGTATTATAATTATGTTTATATGAATATGTTTTTGTGTATTATAATTAGTTAAAAATCTATTTTTGTGTATTGTAATTAGTTATAATGGTGACCCTAACTCTAAACTTAACCCTAATCCTAATCCCAAAAATTGTAATTAGTTATAATGGTGACCCTAACTCTAACCTTAACCCTATCCCAATCCCAAAATCCAAAATTGTTAAAGTGACTCTGAGCGTACATCATAACTCTAACCTATAAGATATGGATTGTTAATTATTTTTAAACGCTTTTTAGAATTTCTAATATTAAAATTTTTATTATAACTAAAAAAATATTTTTATGACATCTTTCATGTTCCAATAATATTAAGTAACTCATATTTTTTTGAAAATAATTATCCAACAATATCGAAAATAATGAACAAATTTTTAATGAACTAAAATCTATATAAAAATACCTCATATTTAATTATTTAAATATCTTTAAAGATAAGAGTAAATTTATAAGATGACATTTTAAACATTTTAAAAAAATAAAAATTTTCTCATTACCATCTCATCAATCACAAACTTTAATAAATTTCCCTCACCAATACACTTTACATATTTTAAATTCAAACATCTTCATTTTTTTCACATTTTCCTCTCAAATAACTCTAAATTCACTCCCTCAAATTTTCATACATTTCCTCCCTAATTCAAATACACCACTAGTGCCGGAAAGCAAATATTAAAGAATGAAACCATTTTTATAGATTATGATAAGTTGGAAGAAAATTTAGCAGTATCCTTTAGCAAAACTTAAAAAACATATATTGGAAATATTAAAGGAATTGAGACTTAGACCACTTGAAAGTCATAAACTGGTAATCCAACCTTTATGAATAAAAAATCTTTAAAAAAGAAGGTTTTGTAGAAATTTTGCTGGCATTTTGAATTGAATTTAGCCTCTTGGAGGGAAAAAGTGCATTATCTCAAACTTTGTTTTGTTTTTAATGTTAAGGTCAAACTTTTAACTGGACTCATTAATGAGTTAAGCTTAAGCATCTATTTGTTTTGGCAAACCAAATTCAAACTTAAAGAGATTGGTTTGAATCTGCTTATTTACACATCTGTTAAGAAGAAAAGTTAAGATATGATTATGAATAAAGGGAAGTGCATAAACCAACAAAAGCTCGTAGTTGAACAAAAATTCAATTGAGTTTTCTTCTTTTTATTAATCTATACCTATGGTATAAGCTAACTAATATTCACAAAAATAAATGATACAATAACAAAGCTCAGGGTTCTCTGGTGGCCTGACTCTACAAGCAGACCACTTTAAATCGGTGACATACTAAAAGTGCAAATGTACAAACTCGTGGAATATGTCAAGAATGTTTGACATCTATCATGAATTTAGTAATGAGAATACTCGTAGTTGAGCAGAAAACATTGCTCAGATAAACATCTTACTCAATGCCTCAATTTTTCTGTAGGTTATGCTAGGAATCCAAGGCCCTGAAACTCTTTCTATGAATGTCCATCTTTTACCAGGCAAACCACCCTTCATAGCTGCCAAAGTCATTCATATATGGAAAGGCAAAGCCATAGAACCTTGAACGCAAAGTAACTGGTTATTTTACACTCCACAAAGCCATGCCAGTGTTCTAAAGCCTAATAGGAAGTCCAAAGTTGTGGAATGTCTTGATGGTTCCATCACAACCTGCTGTCACAATTGATAGTCCCCATGTTTCTGATACGTACTTTTCATGGGAAGGATCTTTTATACATGGCTTCTGGTGATCAAATTCAACTTCTGCAAGAGGTAAATCCCAACTAGGAAGCTTCTCTTCGGGCCACGTCACAGAACCCCGACATGTACCATCAATGGAGAACCAACTTCCAAAAGAAAAACGTTCTGATTCCCTGACACCATGAGCAGCCTCTAGTTGGTGCTGCATTCCTGAAGAATAGTGGGCAAAATCTTTGCCAGAACCTTGTTCTGTAGTCATGCCAGACCAAGGTATTGCAGTAGTAACCCCTTGAGAGCCAAAGTACTCACATGAATACTTGGATTTTGTACTTTTGGGAGAAGTATTTCCCAAGTCATTGAAGTTCCAAATATACACACGAGAGTCCCCTCCCACTGAAATTATATGCTCTCCACCAGAGGTAAATGAACCAGACATCTGACTTCCAGACCTTGAAAGACCTGCAAATAGTAGAATGATCAACCAACTTAGAATAGTCCGTGTGAATTAAGTATCGATAATGAAATTATGTAGAAAGAGGAAACAAGTTTTATCTTAAATTTATGAATGAACCAGTGGGTTTTGCAAACCATGTACAAGCCCCAAATTAGAATAGGTGAAGTAAAAGATCACATAAGAACAAATGAAATCCACACACAACTTAAAACATGTCTTTTAAAGATACCAAGTAAAGGATGCAAACCAAATTGGTGATTTAAAAAATGAAATGTCTGCCTGTGTTTAGGGATCAATAGAAAGTAATCAAATCTCCATAGAGTGACAGGTCCAATGCTATATTGATGTGCTCTAACTAAAACAACTTAAGAATTTAGTTTCATAAACTATCTATAAATGGAAAATAAAGACTTTCTGTAGTATTTGACATGCATATAACTTTTCATTAGATACACAAGGTAGGCATTCAGTTTAAAGATGACATACTTAACAATTTCTATAATAATCGCCCAAGTTTAAAACTTGAAGTATTCAACAGTGTTTTGACTACTAATGCAACCAGATCAAAAGATCATACTGAAAAATCATGCAATTGTTTAAAGATATTAATAACTAATTCAACAATCATGTGGTTGACTATTCATGGCTTAGTGCTCTACCTTTATATGTTTGAACAAGTTCAACGCCTTCCAATATTCTAACTTTGGAATCTTCAGATGTAATCATAACTCTCTGATGGTTTTTCTGAGAAAACTGCAATGTGACAAGGGTGTTGAAATGTAAGCAAAGTAAGTGAAAAAGTATAGATTTTAGTAACAAAAGTTTCAAGAAAGAAACAAAACCTGAATGCCTGTAATCTTGTTGCCAGATGTTCTCTTCTTTCCATTGACACGAATTTGGGCATCAAGCTGGAAATGTTTGCCTAAACAATTAGAAATCCTATTTAGAGACTTTAATTCATATAATTTTTGGTGTTTTCCCCTTCTAAAGGGAGTTCAAGACTTAATTGACTAGTAAGATACCTGAGACAACATAAAAGCGGCAATTGCCTGTGAGGGAACCAACTACAAACCCCTGCACAAGTAAATAGTCATAGGTTAAACATCTAATGAAGAAAAGAATCTAGAATTGTGATTAGTAACAAGACATACAAAATCACAGATATTCGGTCAAGAAATCACAGCATACTTGTCCATCTGGTCGGAAACTTATTGCACTAATCACATCTCGTATGTCTGCCCAGTCAACAACTCGCTCTTCATGTATCCCCCATATTCGGACTTTGCCATCTATGGAACCACTGATGAAGAAATTTTCGTCAACGGGGTTGAACTGAATGCAAGTCACTGTTTCCATGTCAGAACAACAAACAAAGATTATTATACTTGTTTGATTAATCAGCAAATTATGAAAGTAAACAAAGCATATGTGGTAAATAATACTTACCATAGTCTTTGTGATGGAAAACACTTAGACATTGATTACAACCAATTTTCCACAAGCGAACAGTTTTATCCGAAGAAGATGAAAGGAGAGTCTGCAAGACGAACTCTAGATCAGATTCAACAAAGTTTGCAAATAGAACAAACATAAATTGCATAAAAATATAAAACTTTTGCAAATTAAACTCACATCTGAATTGGACCAAGCCAAATCCAAGACATCTCTGGTGTGACCATAAAATTCATGCAATGGTGATTCCTCGACTTTCAAAATCTTGTTAGGAAGAACAGCAAAGGATTGACTTGAGTGTTTCTTCTGAGAGCAAGAGGAGCCACGTTTCACTTTTCTAACAGCACTGTCCTCCGCATTGAAGCAGATACTAGATGTATCTAGTGATGTCACACGCCATATGCGTATTACACCATCTTCACCTCCACTAGCCAGATATTGGCCATTGGGACTAAACTTCATAGTCCAAATCAGGCCTTCGTGAGCTCTAATCTCTTGCCCAATATACAGAGCACTCAACTCCATCCACCTCTTCTTATTCTGCTTTACTTTTATTCTACGACTTTTATTTGGCCCTGAATCCAATTTTGAACTGATTTTACCCCAACCTCCTTTTTTGTTGCTCATAAAGTGCTGCCACCAACTTTTCTTCTCTCGAGCCTCAGCTTTTCGATGTCTAATCTCTTCATCTGTAAAAGAAACCTCATAAATCTTCTCTTCTGAACTTGCATCTGGTTTATCTTGGGGACCTCCTTTCTGATCGTCAAACAAGTCTTGTGCCTCAGAAGTTGTTTCCCTTCCCGAGAGAACCAACTCCTCAGAAACCCGATCATAAGGCAAAATACAACTGGAAGTATTTGAAACTGCCCCACTATCGCTGGTCCTCTCCAGTTCAAATCTCACTGATGAGTTATCAGAATTCATCATATTATTCTCTTGAGCACAAACCTTGGAAGAACCATCATCCCATCCCATCCCCTGCAAAAACTTTCCCCTCCTTTCCTTCACACTCACAGGCTCATTCACCCACATCTCATAACCCAACTCTTCTTCTGTCGAAGCAGACGCTTGGATTGGTGAAAAACAATCCACTGAGTCAAAAAACACATCACAACCTCCCTCATCAGAGATCAGCATAGCGTGCAGTCAAACGCAAATGTCCCACATAAGAAGAAAAAATGTCACCTCCAACCCTTTCCCTGCTTCTGTGACACCTTAAATACCACACCACGCCCCCAAAATCAAGGGAACAAGTTTCTTTCGCTGATGGAGAAAAACTAAACTGAATATAAAATGCCACCACCACAAGCTAGGACCAAGTACGAGGAACCTCTCAGAAACTCAATAAAACAGCCAATGACAACACTTGTTGGCATGTTGGGAACCCTCTCAAGACCAGGATCCCAATATATAAAATAAAAAGAGCAATAAATTATTCCTCAAACCCCAATAACACCTCAATAGAATAACTAAATTCAAAAACCAGAACCTAAAAGATACACAAGAAGAAGCTAAAACCGCTTTGAGATGAAACACTACCCTCTTCTTGAATTCAAAGTTATCACCGACCCTATTGCAATGTTCTCCACAACACCAAATCCAAGGTCAAACAAAAGAAGTCCTCTGAGTGCAGTGAACCGAGAGGGATTCAAGACACAGAGAAACTGGCGGAAGAAGGAAAGTGGTGTCACCTAAAAAACAAACAAACCAACTAAGTCACCTCGAGATTGAAGAGTGAAACTGCATGCACGAACGGCTCAACACGATAAACAAGATGTTACTGTTCTCTGCACTCTGCAACTACAACAACCACTCCACATTCACCTTCATGCTTTGCTGTAATCCTCACCTATTATCTCCCTCTGCGTAGCTAACCAAAGAGAGAATTTCAAGATTATTTTATACTTTTAAAATAATCATCAAATAGTGACATAAGTTTAATATTGACTGTGTCATAAAATAATAATAATAATAAAATAAGAATGATATTGTTACAACATTACATTAAAAGTGAAGAGACAAAAAGTACAGAATTTTTAAAAGCATTTCGCTTTCGATGGATAGGACCTGCTAAGTGAAAAGAATATGCCTACATCAAGCATAAGTGTTGCTGAACCAGAAACCACAGATCTAAAATTCAGTCCATTCAATTCACCACAATAGGATCTAACTCCATGGTCTTTTCATTATGCCAAAAGGTTTTTCAGTTTTACAAAAATCTTCTTTTTCTTTGTATTTGTTTGTTGGAAGAGAAGGAAAGGAAATATATATAACAAATAACACATGACACAGCTACAAAATTTTAAAGGAGTTAGTGATATTAATTAAGACTAAGATTAGTATAGCTAGATAATTCCATGATTGATGGTTGCTCCTAGCATTGTCTTTAAGGCGCATTTATGGCTATAAGAGCTATTGTAGAGATAAAGGATTGAAGAAGAAAAAGAAAACAAGTGAAAATGGTTTGTGAAGTAGTGGAGTACTATTAGGCTCAACTAGTACTGGGTGCTATGTAAGTGCCTTTTACCCTTCATAGAAAAAGCGATGACTCGAAAGTGTTAAGGCCTAAGGATGACATAGGTGCCCACTTGGAGCCTATAGGGGTTCCTTATTACAGCAAAACATTATAGCACCCCTCTCTTCCTCTGCAATGCAGTTCAGATTTTAATTTCTTGGGCTTCGTGTGATGTTTTGTTTCCCCCATTAATGAGGGGTTGTTGGTATTATGCAACAAAACTAATACTGCACCTTAATAGTAGGACTACTCTTTTTCCTATCTCTATTTTTTTCATTCCTCTTTCTATAGAAATTGACATCTCATCAGGTTTCCACAAAACATTACAACTATTCTCACCGAGCCTCACTACCAACTAACTAGCTGCCTCTGTAGTTCTAAGCTTCTTCGTATCAACAAGAATTTACTATAGACAGACAGTTAAAATTTTAACACTCTGATTCCTTAAAAATATTCTTTTTTTCATTAAAAAACATTATTTTATTTTTCCAAACTTATGCATGCGCATTGGTGTAATTCAATTTTTATTAAAAGATCCTCTCATAATTTACTAGTCATGAGAAATTATTCATTAAAGTAATTAGATTAAGAGAAAAAAAAATATGTAAAATTAGTCTAAGCGAGAGTGTATGTATATATAATATTTTAATTCATAAACAGTAAGATTAGTCTCATACTTCTACCAAAGAAGAGGAATATATATATTATGATGAAAAATGTTGCATGGTGCATTCTGATTTTTAGTACATGGATGGAAAATAATAATAATGAAATATTGGAAACGATGTGATAAAAGAAATTAAAAAAATAGATAAAGAAAACATGAAATAGAATTAATGTACAAAATACATTATTAGTTAAAATTTCTGTCAATATTTTTTTAAAATTATATAAATATTAATAAATATAAAATAATAATACTGTTATTATTATTATTTCTTGGTTTCATGCTAATGACACTGAAAGGACCTTTCCATGTTACCACTCTCTATGTCCAGGGTAATCAAATCTCTGTAAACCTTGCAATATATATATATATATATATATATATATATATATATATATATATATATATATATATATATATTTTTTTTTTTTTTTTTTTTTTTATATTTTTTTTTT
>Ga0123342_1002262_pt1 | contig 32035 bp, 19 predicted proteins | sample Turbeawhitnodule_FD_89960 | JGI IMG/M metagenome (GOLD analysis project Ga0123342, IMG submission 89960) | Root nodule microbial communities of legume samples collected from Mexico - Turtle bean Mexico white nodule | ecosystem: Host-associated > Plants > Roots > Nodule | place: Mexico: Nepantla... | reverse complement strand
CGGATTATGTAATCCGGAAGCTAATCACAAAAGACTTCCGGATTACATAATCCGGAAGCTAATTTTGAATCTAAAAAAAGACTTCCGGATTATGTAATCCGGAATATTGAAAAGGGTATTTTTTGGAATAAGAAAAATTTATGGGGGTGGCACAAGAAGGTATGGAGGTGCAGGAAGAAGCAGCCTTTTTAAAAAGGATTTGGATGCGGACAGGGCGCGGTTAGTAACTTTAAAAGGGTTGCTTCAGCGCTTGCTAAAGTCTCGCTGGTGAAGCCCAATCCAGGTGACTCAAGTGTGGATTTGATGGGTTTGCATTTCATGACCGGTTGTTCTTCTTGAAGATTTGAAAAAGGTGACGGAAGCAATGAATGTGATGGATCAAGGAGGGTTCATATAGAGCTATGAGCTCCTTGTAGGTGCATGGAATGTATGAGAGTGATTGATTGGGCCATATCACTTGGAGAAAGGTGAAGATCAAAATGTCTAATCTAGATAGACTAGACAAGGGAGTAGAAGCTTGCAATATTTAACAGCATTTTACTCATAAAATTGATCTTACAAAACATGAGCCCAACACCCCTATATATAGGTGCAAATGCCTTGGAAGACAAGAAAGTGGAGGGTAGAAAAGAGACCTAAACCCTTGGTTAGGTTTCTAGAAGGTAGGGCTACATTCTTACCCTAAAGGGCCTTAGCACAAGCCAAAATGATAAATACACTCATAACCAAAATGATAAATACATCCCCTATTATGCTAAATGTACCATACTCAATTGAAATTACAAATAAAGAAACTAGTTGATGCTCAGCTCCCATGGCTTGGGATCTACTCCTTGTGATCCTCTGAGGGGTCTTTGAACATGTAGAGAAAAGTTTCTTTGCCATCAGTAGCAAAGTCCCAATCTTGAATCCTCTTTGACATGGACCTAATTGTTGGTCCTGAACTTGGGCCTGAGCTTGGGCATCTTCCATCAGGATTGCTTCTTTTGGAATGGGCCTTGCAAAAGCTCATTTGCTGAAGAAAAGTGTCAGGATCTTGACATGGTTGAGCAGTCCAGTCAAGATGCCTCTTCCTTCCCTGCTCGAACGACCCTTGCTGAGCCACGTTCACCTTTTCGAACGCCCCAAGCCGTGTCACATGCGGTCATTAGGATGGTGATTTCTTGGAAGGAGAGGTCGTGCTTGATGAACAAAATCAAGGTTTTCCACACTCTAAGGAGGGATCATTGTTAGAGTGTATGTCCTATTCAGAGAGAAGGAAAAAACAGAGTTGGAAGTTGTTGAGCTTGGAAGGGGTAGCAAACACGGTTGTGGAGGAGTCTCAATGTGAGTGACAATGGAGGGATATTAATGTGACCGAGGGACGCTCTAGGGTCCTCAATCTTCAGCGTGCGTCCCCAAGCCTCTGAACAAATGTAAGGTTAGAGTCTTTTAATCTCAAACTTAACAATTTAATCTTTGATAGTGCTATAAGGAACGGTAATAGGAAATTTTGGCTTAAAAGTGAGAATTTTGAGGCTATTAGGTTATGGAATTTGGGTAAGGAGTTGGGATTTACTTTTGAAGGGGAAGAAGATAATGTTATTAAGAAGATAGGGTTGTTGGAGGTAAGGGACACAAGTTTGTTTATTAATGAAGATAATTAGCATTAATATAAGGGGTCTTAGAGGGAACGCAAAACATAAATACTTAAAGGACATTATTCGAAATGAGTAGGTTGGAATGATATGTATTCAGGAAACTAAAAGCAAGAATTTGGAGTTGGGAACACTTTCTTCACTTTGGGGGACTAATGAAATTGGGTGGGTGGAGAACGAAGCAATCCAAAGCATTAAGGGTATAGTTACTATGTGGAGGAGTAGTTGTTTTGAAATGATCAGTTTTATAAATGGAGCGAATTATAGTATTATTGAAGGTGTATGGAAGGAGGGGACTAGGAGACTTGTTACAGTGGTAAATGTATATGGGTTTAGTACCTTACGTGAAAAATCAAAGGTTTAGCAAGAAACAGTGGATGTCAGGATAAACCAACCTTCGAAACCATGGTGTGTGTTGGGTGATTTCAATGCAATTAGAGCGAGTGAGGAAAGAAAAGGTGTAGGTAATCAGACATCTTATGGTTTTGAAATCACAAGGTTTAATGATTTTATTCTGCAAGATGGATTATTAGATATCCCTGTGATTGGGAGGAAGTACACTTGGTATGAACTGAATGGTACAACGAATAGCAGAATAGACAGGATCTTGGTATCAAGAGATTTGTTAGATTGTTGGCCGGGTTCTAAACAATATGTTTTGGGATGAACGATGTCAGATCATTGTGCATTGATTTTAAAAAAATGTGGATATTGACTGAGGGCCGAAGCCCTTTCAAACTTTAGATGTTTGGCAACAAGATGTAAGGTTCAAGTTGTTAATAAGGTCAAAATGGAACAACTGAACTATTGGGTCATGGGATGGTTGTCCTTAAAGAAAAGATGAAAAGACTTAAAGCAGACATAAAAGTTTGGAATAAGGAGGTCTTTGGAAATGTGAACCATGAAGCAGAGGAGTTGAATAAGAAACTACAGGCACTGGATGAAAAGGATGGCGCAAGTGGCTTAAGCGATGATGGAAGGGTAGAGAGGAAACTGTTGTTAGCAAAACTTAGTAGGAATAGACTAAAAATGGAGGCTACCGCTAATAAAAAAGCTAAGTGTAAGTGGTTGAAGCAAGGGGATATGAACACTAAATACTTTCATGCAATTACTAAATGGAGACATTGTAAAAATGGTTTGAACGGACTATTAGAGAATGATGTTTGGGTGGAGGATCCAATGGTAGTAAAAAATAAGATAAGGCACTTCTACAAGTCTAGATTTTTGGAGGGGAGAATACCCAAGAAAAATTAGACAATATTCCTTTTAATTGTATATTGGAGGAGGATAATGTCTATTTAACGAGGATTTTTTCTGAAAGAGCAGATCAAGGAAGCTGTTTGGGATTGCGATGGGTCAAAAAGCCCAGGACCAGATAGGTATAATTTTCAGTTTTAAAATTTAGCTAGGAAATATTGAAGAGTGATGTTGTTAGGGAAATCCAGGACTTTGAGAACACTGAACATTGGTCGAAGGGATTAAACGCGTCGTTCATTGCGTTGATTCCAAAAGTAAATAACCCTTCGGATTTAAATGAGTTCAGACCCATATCTCTTGTTGGATGTATCTATAAAATTGTTTCCAAGTTGTTATCAAGGAGGCTTAAAAAGGTTTTGTTGGGGGTAATTGATGTTAGACAAGCAACATTTTTAAAAGGAAGAGGCTTATGGATAGTGTGTTGATAGCGAATAAGACCTTGGAGGAGGTAAGGAGGACGAATTCTATATGCTTATTCTTAAAGGTGTACTATGAAAAGGCATATGACTCTATAAAGTGAGATTTTCTCTATTACATGCTAGGTAAGCTTGTTTTTTGGAGGAAATGGGTTAGATGGATTAAAGCTTGCCTTAAGTCGGCGTCTGTGTCCATCCTTGTGAACGAGAGTCCAACAAAGGAATTCAAACCCGGGAAGAGTCTTAGATAGGGTAATCCACTTGCTCTTTTTCTATTTTTAATTGTGGCTGAGGGGCGTGTAGGTTTTGTTCGACAAGCAGTACATAAGGATTTGTTACAAAGTGTGGAGCTTGGGTCTTAAAGAATTAAGGTTAACATGTTACATTTTGCGAATGATACTCTTTTCTTTTGTAAGGATAATCCCCATAACATTAAGGTTATTAAAGCTATCCTTTGCTGCTTTGACTTGGCATCAGAGCTTAAGGTTAACTTCTCAAAGAGCAGATTTGGAGGGGTGGGTGTAAATCATTCCAATTTGTGTGTGTACTCATCTATTCTTAACTGTGAAATCACAAAAGTTCCTTTTAAGTATTTGGGCTTGGAGGTGGGGGGCCAACCATCGGAGATTTAGTTTTTGGGAAAATGTGGTAGTTAAGATTCGAAAAAAGCTAGATAGGTGGAAGGGAAATTCTTATCTATGGCGGGTAGAGTTTGTATGCTGAGGTCAGTCCTTTTATCGATTCCCCATGCCTATGTCTGTAATTCTTACTATTAAGAAATTGCAAATAAACTTTCTTTCGAGGTGGGGGAAGGATGGAAAGAAAATTGCTTGGGTGCCATGAGAAAAGTATGCGAATCCAGAGAGGAAGGTGGGCTAGGAATAAAAGATATAAGACTCTTTAATGTTGCGCTGCTTGGAAAGTGGATTTGGCACCTTCTGTCAGAGGAGGGTGGCTTGTGGAAAGAGATTCTGGATTCAAAGTACGGTGGATGGAGAAACTTGAGAAGTGAGGAGAACAATCCTAAGGAGTCTAACTGGTGGAAGGATTTAAAGAAGTTTGGAGGTCGGAGGAATGAGGGCTTAACTTTACGGATAACGTCATTTGGAGGCTTGGTGACAAGAAGCGAATTGAGTTTTGGGAAGATAAGTGGTTTGGTAGTGAGGCTTTAGGAGTAAAGTTTTCGAGGCTCCTATCTATTACCACCGACAACACTACCAATGTGTCACAAATGGGGCTTTGGAATAACGATGTATGACAATGGAAAGTGACTTGGAGGCGTGACCTGTTTGCATGGGAGGAGGGAGAAGAAAACCATCCTTTGTCATTATTCGGTAGCAAAGTTCCTTCAATAGGATGTGAGGACCGATGGGTGTGGAAAGTGGATGTATGGTTAGACTACATGGTAAGCTCGACTTATAATTGCCTAAGGAAGTTAGACGGGGGAGACTTTAGATCATTGTATGAGGCTTTTTGGAGCATTAAGGCATTACCCTCTTCCATGACAATTGCCTGGAGAGTTTTGGGAGATAGGCTACCAGCTTGTGTTAACTTGGCGAAAAGAAGGGTGGTTTTGAAAAACATCTTGGGTGTTATGTGTGGGGAGGTTGAGGAATCCGTAAGTCATATTTTTTTCAATTGTAAAGTAGCATGGAGGGTTTTGTGTCCGTGTAGTAGGTGGTTAGGGGAGTGTAAGGTGTACCATTGGGATGCTAGATATCATTTTTTGCAGTTTAAACTGGGTTAGGCATCACAGAAGATTAACAGAATTTGGGGATGTGTGTCGATTGTTGTGGTTAGGGAAATTTGAAAGCAAATTAATTTCATCATTTTTTAAGAATGATAGAATGGATAGTTATGAAGTTTTTACTTTGGCTCAGCTCAAGGTGTGATCCTGGATCACATGTAAAGAAAGGTTAGCCTCTTTTACTTATGCCCAATGGAGTATGGATCCAAAGACGTGTCTATAGTCTATTAGAATGAAAGGTTGAGGTTGGGATTTTCAGTGGGATGGTTGCTTTTGTGTCTAAGGTAATGTTTTATTGCTTATACTGGTTTCTATTTTTTGTTGAATGAGCTTGCAACAGATACTACTAACCTTGGTTTGGTCTTAGGTTAGTATGGAGGTTTGCTTATATTTGCAGGGCTAAAGTTGGTATCTAGTTGAGTGCAGGTACAAATGTGTTAGGATTGAGTTAAGTGGGGTGATGACAATACTTTATGCGAAGGCTACGATGCTGTTTTGGGTATAGATGTGCAACAGACCACCTTGGGTGGGAGAATGCCCTCTTATTTCTTTTGCATTAAGTGGGAATAAATGCAGGAAGGAGTTATGTTCCTGTTGTAAGGGATAGAGGATCCGTTCTCTTTTGTCTTGGCACCAGTTGGAATGTGTAGGGCGGGGTCTTTATTTGGGTTATTTTGGCTGGTTTGGGTTTGGGTTTCTTTTTAAGTAGTAAGGCTTGCAAGAAAAGAAAGTTGTAGTGTCTCCTATAGATGTCTTTATCATATTAGTATAAAACTGTTTGTTTCACTTGATTAGTTTGAGGAGTTGTTTGTATAAGGATTTTAACATTTTAAAGTGTTTCATTTTATTTAATTTATTTATTAACTAGTCCATAGAGCTTAAAATGACATAATATAATGTAATGCGCTAGTAGAAATCAATTGGGTAAAATTAGACTACAAAATTCTAAAAGTAGCGTAGTCTTTATATACTCTGCACCTTGCAAAGTTAACAATCTCAAAGAAAATAAAGATAAACAATTTGATAGAGCTATAATATGCAATTTTAAACTAAGAAGTTCAATATAAAAGTTGATAATACTGAGACTCACGTCGTCAACAAGCCCTTCATTCCTGATTCATATCCTACAACTTCACCAATTTTGCTTCATAAACTTAAACTTTCCATTAAAAAGAAGTATAAAACAATCTGAAGTAAAATGAATTAGAATAAGCACAGACACAACAATCAAATTAAATGCATCACTTTAAACTTTACAATTATAACATGCATTCTAATTCAACCAAAGAGTAAGAAAAGCATCACATACTGTTTTCAGTTTCTTTCGCTTGGAAAATGAGAAGCATGGACTTGAGGCACCTCTCCTCCAAAGAAGACCCAATTCTAGCACGCGAGAAGTGTTTTACACTAATTTCAAAATAATTTAATCGTTGTTAAGTTATATTTTATGACACAAATTAATTTAAATAATTTAATTTTTTTAATATTTAAAAAATAAATAAAATTAAATATATATTTTTAAAAATAATTAATTTAAACTTGACATTTTATTAATTTTATTTTTTTATAAAAAAAATATTTCAAACATCTTTGAAATTTTAGTCTTTTTTTATTTATGTATTTTTATTAAAAAAAAGTTAGTACACGTTATACTAATTTTAGTTTGTGCTTCAATTTAAATATAATTTTGAAAGTATAAAAAATTACGGAAATGGAGAGGGAATTTGCCAATTTATTCTTAACCATTAATGGAAAGCCAGTCCATTAAGGTTCAAAAGATGGTAATCTGAGGCCAATCTTTCTTTGTCCCTTCCATACTCCACACTCTTGAACTTTTAGAATGTTCAAAATATGATCCCAGATTTCGGAGTATTCATTACCCATTTTTCTAGAGTTTATATATAGTTAGGGTTGCCTTCCCTTTTATTAATTCAATTTTATAAACCAGTAACAAAACATCGTAATGATGTAGGGGAAAAGTTTATGGTTAAGTTTGCCTTTTTGGACAACATGATATGTAAGAATAACTAAATATCCACGAATTAGAATGAAGTGAGGAAGGGAAGGGAAGGACCATATGCTCCTTCCACTAGCTGATCCTAAAAAGTAGAACTGATGAATTTGTTCTAAAACAAAGGGGAAAAAAGGAAATCTTCTATGTGTCTGTGACTAGAGTAAGTAACTACCTTAATGTTGTGTAGGGTATACGTACGCACATGCGATTATTATTTTTTATTTTCTGTGTCATAGCAGATAAAAGACAAATACATAAGGTTCACAATGTTGGAATATGTTGATTATGAGGTGAATTGGACCATTAATTTGGTCCACCTAATATATAGGATGCCAGCAACTGTGAAAATCTAAAGGGTAAAGATTATTCTCTTCGGAATCCGAGAGAATTATTTTGTTTAGTGAAAAAAATAAAGGATCAATTGCACACAAGTATTGAACAAGAAAGTAAACAAATGCCTTTATAAATTTTGAGCATATATATTACTGCAACTCGCAGAAGTTATCTTTAACTGAATGAAAGTTTGAACTCTATATATATAGAAGAGAGTGTAGGAGAAAATTAAGAGTAAAGAAAAAGAAAGTTTTGAAGGTAGAAAGGTAAAAAGAAAAAAGAAGTTGCATGGGGCTGCGAAAGCATGCTCAACAGGAGAAATGGTGAGCAACGCATGCTAGACAACATACGGACCCACCAAAACTCTCCAAAATCCAATTCATGCACCATCCTATCTATGCTTTTCTAGTTTCAAATATGTGCTTCTTAATGCTACTTTCCATCTTCACTTCTTGACTTCAATTTTAACTTTTCTCCCACAATCATTATTTGACTTTCCTTTCTCTCCTTCCTTTAGGCTTCTCCATTTATCACTTTGCCCTCGATACTTCATTTTCTCTTTTTCATCTTACCTAAAATATCTAAATCTCTTAAAATTAGCACAAATCAAATACTCACTTATCATGTTTTAATGTGTACTACCGGATGGCCGATAGGCCGACCAGACGACAAAGCCGACTAGATGACAAGATGCAAAGCTAAACACCTAATTAGGTATAAACAAGTCAACTTAGGTGATAAGTATGGTTAAGGCACAACTTAGGTGATAACGCAAATATGGATGTACACGAGGTCGGAAGTTCATATCAAGAAAATATCAGACCGGTCTCAACTAACGCGTTAGGCACGACTCCCCAAAGAAGCCCCTTTGCCGAAACCATCCTTGAAGTTCCTTTGTCGGGAACTTGGAACAATCCCACGTTGGATAAATATGATGGAACCACAAACCCAGACGAACATGTGAACGCGTACCTAACCCAGGTTGGCTTGCACACATCAGAAGACGCGCTATGGTGCTGAATATTTTCCACCTCTCTTAAGAGGGCAGCCTTAAGATGGTTCACCCGACTACCGGCTCAGTCCATAGATTGTTTCGACACACTTGCAACTAAGTTTGGAGCTCAGTTCACTACCAGCCGACCACACCACCTCACTTCGATCGCCTTGGTGAACATCCGATAAGAGAATTCGGAGTCTTTGAGAGCCTTTATGGACAGATTTAGCAAGATGGCTTTGGACATACGGAACCTAAGTCCCGAAGTGGCGATGCACCACATGGTAACTGCGCTAAAGCCGGGACCGTTTTCAGATAGTTTATGCATGCAGCCGGCCACGACATTGGATGAGTCGCGCCAAAGAACCACCAAATACATGTAGCTGGAGGAATTGAAAGAATTCTGAAACAAGGCTCAGGCACTTGATGAACCCGAGAGGAGGGGTGACAGGAGCAGACCAACACAATTCGGGAAGCCTAAAGATTTTCCCAAAGGACCGCGTTTCACCCATTACACCCCCCTGACGGTCGAAAGGTCGAGAGTCATGGAAGAAGCCCTCAATGAGAGGGAGACCTGGTTTGGAGGATGAAAGGAGAAGCTCGCAAAGTCCCAGCAGAAGGAAAGTTCAATGCAAATTGGGAAGGACCCTTCAAGGTCAAAGAAAATCTTCAAAACGGCGCATACCGCCTAGAACAATTGAATGGCCGGGAAGTTCCCAGGACGTGGAACGCCGGTCATTTGAAAATGTATTTTAGCTGATATGTATTAAGGGTGTACTCTTTCCTACCTTCTATCTTTTTTCCCAAGGGTTTTTGATTGAAGAAGGTTTTAACGAGGCACCACATTTAATGAAATCAGACTTACCAGCTAGGTATGAATTCCTTCGAAAGAAAACCTCTTGGCCAAGAAAGAATTCACCCAAGTGAATCCCTGCCGAGAGTACGAAAGAAAAATCTCTCGGCCAAGAGAGTTCGCAAGAAAACCTCTCGGCCAAGGAAGAATTCACCAAAGTGAATCCCTGCCGATAGTACGAAAGAAAAACCTCTCGGCCAAGAGAGTTCGAAAGAAAACCTCTCGGCCAAGGAAGAATTCACCCAAGTGAATCCTTGCCGAGAGTACGAAAGAAAAACCTCTTGGCCAAGAGATTTTGTAAGAAAACCTCTCGGCCAAGGAAGAATTCACCAAAGTGAATCCCTGCCGAGAGTACGAAAGAAAAACCTCTCGGCCAGGAGAGTTCGAAAGAAAACCTCTCAGTCAAGGAAGAATTCACCCAAGTGAATCTCTGCCGAGAGTACGAAAGAAAACCTCTTGGCCAAGGAAGAATTCACCCAAGTGAATCCCTGCCGAGAGTACGAAAGAAAAACCTCTCAGCCAAGAGAGCCAAGAGAGTTCGAAAGAAAACCTCTCGGCCAAAGATTACATCTAGCATACGTCTTTCACCACTACATGTACACGCGCCTCGAGTACAAGTCACCACACTCGACATCCAACAACAGAGCAATCACGAACACACTCGGCATGCGAACACTCACGGCAATTCGACTCTACGTTACGTTTAAACCAACTCACTCGAGCCCGGGGGGCATATGTACTACCGGATGGCCGAAAGGCTGACTAGACAACAAGATGCAAAGCTAAACACGTAATTAGGTATAAACAAGTCAACTTAGGTGATAAGCACGGTTAAGGCACAATTGGGCCTTCGTTTGGACCCTAAACCAAGCTCATAACAGCCATAGCCCATCTAGAGCAGTATAAATAGCAGAAGAGGCACAACACCCAAGGTAACTATTCACTCCCTACTCCTCTGGTACTAAGCTCTCGGACTGACTTGATCGTCGAAGTGTCTTCGCAGGTACCCCCCATCGTGTCCATATCAGAGATTCAGCCGAAAGAAGCCTAACCGTGAGACCGGGAAAACGAGAAGATTACAACAAGAGGAAATGTTCTGCAAAGTTCTAGTCTTGCAGGAACAATGTGTAATTAGGTTTTACTTTTTAATTACTAGGTTAAATCGTGTCAGATCTAAGTGGAAAATCGAATAGGATATGCTTAATCAACCTCTTGATTTACTAGAATCTGGTTGTACAATATTATTAACTGAAGATGATTTTTGGTCTTTTAAGTTACAGATTAAGTCCTACATAATGTGATTTACATGCTCTCAATGGTGTGAATAATTACCGTTTATATGTAAATTTTCTGGATTTTCTTTGTGTTTTTGCTTATAAATTGACCCCAAAAAATGAAGTTCTTAGTTTTTTCCTTGAGAATGAAAACATGTGGTTTTCAGTGCTTCTCTTAGAAGAAAATAATAAATGATGATCCGTCCTTGCAACACCCAGCCTAATGACGGGTGAAGCAGCAAGACATTGAATCTTTTGACCAAATTTAACTCGCTTAAAACACTTCAAAGAAAACTAGTAGATTCAATGAGTACATTGGAATAGGTAACCACTGGAAAAAAAACAATTTAGAGATTATATGTTATATGTTATATTATTATTATTATGTTAATATTATTTTTATTATTAAAATTGTTACTATTAATATTAATATTCTATTATTTTTATTAGAATTAATATAATAATAATATATATATAGGGGATTTTCCACTTTAACTGCTCTAAATTATTTTCCTATTTTATCCTTACTTAATATTTTGTTTTATTAATTTATTTTGGTTATTTGGACATTTTATAATTTTAGAAGTTAATAAAATATTTTTTTAATTTTAAAATTTTATTTTATTTGTTTTCACTTAATTGACAAGAGAGTAGATAGATTGATTACTTTTCTGTTTTAAACTGATATTCTTTTTTATTAAATAACCAATTTATTAGAGAAGACTGGAGAGAGATGAGTGAAATGTGAGTTTATGGACAATTACTTTTTTTTAAGCAAAAGAGTGACATATAAGAAAATTGAGAGAAAGAATATAAAAACATCTTAAAAAGTGTTGTTTGGTGCTATTTGATATTTTTTCTACAGAACCCTAAGTGCGCTCTTTCTACAAATTCACAAGTATGCGCAAATTCAACAAATTCAGTTCTGGTGCCTTTTTTTTCTGTAGATGGTTGAACCCACCAAAAACCTCCGATAAAAAACCTCAAAACAAACTAGAGTCATTTGATGGGAACCAAGGATTGAAACACCACCACTACATTGTTGTACGAAAATAATATATTGTTTGGGACACACTAGTACAAAATACTTCATTAACGACACCCTTTAAAGACGGTTTGGAAACAACTATCATAATAAGCGAGGCAGTGACACTTCCGTATTTTTTTTTTGAATTTTTTTGGCATTTTTAAAGACGGTTCTCGCCTTAAATGTCGTTAAAGGTGGGTGCATGAGGATACAACGACGGTTCGCAACAGAACCGTCGTTAAAAGTGTATTTTTTTTTTAATTTTTCAGCACTAGCATTTTCCTTCCCCTTCATTTTCACACTCATTTTCCCTCTTCTTTCACTCCTCACCCACATTGTTCACAGGCCACCCTTAACGCCACCGTACCGCCTTCGTCGCGCGACTGCTCTGTCAAGTCCCGTGACCGCTCCGTCAAGTCCCACGACCGCTCCGTCAAGCCCCGCAACTGCTCCGTCAAGCCTCGGGCCGCGTGCAACGTGCCCCAACGTCGCTCGCCGCGCACCCCTGCGACGCCATGCTCCGCGCACCTGCGCCAACGCCGTCTGTGCCCATGCCGCCCGTGACCTCCTTGTTGCCCCGTTCGTTAACAAAGTTCCCACTGGTACGCGCGAGTTTCTTTTCAGCTTCGTTTCACTTTTTAGGTTAGTATATTTTTATTTATTATTTAATTATATATTAAATATTATTAACTATATTTTGAAAGTTTTGTTTTGAGTTAGATATTGATTTTATATATTGAACGCACTGAGTTTAAGTCCGAGGGTGTCCGACCTTCGGCAATCTGAATTTAGATTTTAATGATTAGATATTATTTCTATATATTGAACGAACTGATTCTGAATCTGGAGGTGTACAACCTTCGACAATTTTGATTTAGTTTTTAATGATTATATAATGTTTTGACATATTGAACACACTGGTTCTGAGTCCGGAGGTGTCCAGCCTTCGGCAATTTTGATTTATTTTTTAATGATTACATATTGAACGCATGGGATGCCAATGTTTTTGGAAGGCATAGTGATGTACCGTTGTACGTTCACATGTCTGATTTGTTGGACCTTGCATCCAGAGATCAAGAGATTAACATAACAGTTCTGCAATTATGGATGATGTAAGTTCAAATATTAAAATCTTTATACTTTTGAATTATTAAATATATTAGTACTAACTTATTGAAATTTAGGTATCTTTTGTGGATTATGCTTCAATGAGGGGAAACACAATATATATGGGTTTTTAGACCCTCAACTCATTCAATTAATTGGAAACAAGAAGTTAGAAACACAAACATACATTACCATTGCCTTAAAGAATGGAGGAAAACAAATTTATTTTGCTCCGTACATCCATGAGTAAGTCCTTATTTATTAAATAAGTTATACTAAATTATTGACATAAGAGAAACCAACTTATTGATCATATATGTTCAAGATCATACCGCCACATGGTTTTGCTCTTTGCATAAAAAACCCCCTACCTATTTTAAACACATTATAGATAGGTACGACAGTTTCATTTAACATTTATTATTACTCATACATTATATAATGTTATGTATTCTAACATGAAATCTTATTATTTTAGTGTTTACTCTGGATATAACAGGTTGAGTGGGAGGAGAAATGCAAACGCACAAAGATTCAATTTAATATGTCTCACTCATTCATTTAATACATTTATTTTCACATGCAGTCCAACAAGCAATCCGGAAGTTATCAGTGCGGTTATTATATTATATTATATTATGCAGTGGATGTTGACTATTGTGCAAGCTGCAATTAATAAAGGTTGGAATAAGGTAATACCTCAATGCAATAAACACTTTAAAATTCAGGGTTTATTATTCATGTACTTATTCAAAAAGTTTCAAATGTACAAGTTTTCAACGACCAACACCCGCTTGTTGTTACCTAACTGGCAGGAGAGTAGAGAGATTAGTTACTTTTATGTTTTAAACTAATATTCTTCTTTATTAAATAAGCGCAGTTTTTTAATTTTAAAATTTTATTTTATTTGTTCTCACTTAACTAACATGAAAATGGAGAGATTGATACGTTTTATTTGTGGTCACTTAACTGACAGGAGAGTGGAGAGATTGATTCTCCTATTTAAAACAGTTATGAGAAACACTTTTGAATGTATAGCAGTTTTTTTATTTTTTTCTCTCTTATTTTATATCTCTTCTTCCTCAAATCGCGTGAAACCCAATAACATATCTCTCATACATACAAATACACAAGAATTTATATTTAAATAAATATATATTTATAATAATAGTACAAATAAAAACAAAAAAATACAGATATACAGGCGCTACTGCACCTGTGTTCCTGCTAAGGTATATAAATAGGATTTCTCTTTATAACCGTTTTTTGGTGTACACAATTTTTTTTTCTGATTTTGTTTTTATTTAATATATCTCATTTTATTAGTACAATGTAGTATTTTGTCATTTCATATGAGTTACTTAAAACATAAAATTATTTTTTAATTTTTTAAATTAATGTTAAGGACCATTTTTATATGCAAACTAACTTTACACTCTTTCCTTAATTCCTTATTTTAAGGCAACAAAAAGAAAGAAAAAAAGCATACTCTCATCCTCATTTCGTTCTCACACTAAATCTCACATTTTAAATAAAATAACCTCTATTTCCAATCACTTTCTTCATTCCATTACAAGCAACTCTAATTATTTGGTAAAACCATCATTCTTTTCTATTTACCATCAAGTGAATCCTAACCTTACGTGAACATCATCACACACTCTTCGATCCCAAAATCACCAATGAAAGAAGAGAAAAAACTTGAAGAAGAGAAACTCAAACCAGAGGAGAAGAAAAAATAGATTGCTTAATCAATTCATCATTTTTCTTTTACATGTTATTTTTTATTTTTCAATTTCGACTCATCCAAAATTATTTATGTATGTATGTTAAATTTCTATCATCGTAGAAGTTGAACATAAGAGGAAAATGCAGATACACAAGCGCAACAATGCCACTAGTATTGATAATATTAATAATATTATTATTAAATTAATAATTTTATTTTAACATGTACTAATATAAAATAAAAATGATTAGTGTAACTTTTATAATAAATTATTATTACTAATAAAGATATTATTAATATTATTGTTATAATTATTACCATATTTATCTTTAATATTATTATTATTATTACATCAATTTATTAAATTAATATTTGTGTTTTAATTTATCTTTAATATTATTATTATTATTATTACAAAACATTCAAATGAAAGTTATCTCATCCTCTAGTTGTTCACTGAGGAACTTTATTACCTATAACCTCATCTTCTCCCGTGTAAAACATGATCATCATAGATAAATAAGCAAACATAAACAAAGAACAAGGTAAGCTAGCTATATAAATATTTCTATATAATTTCAATTTCAAATTAATAAACATAATTCATCAAGTCTCATACATTTCTCAAACCATCAAGTGTCTATTAAAATTCACAATTCACAATTCATAATTCAACACATAAACATTTAACTCTACTTCCAGAAGACTCATGTATTGAAATTAGTATCCTAAGACCTGTACCTGTCATACTACTCGTTGTGAAATCCACACAGCCATGCGCATAATATCTCAATATCTCATCATCTCATCTAGTATGACAGGGTAAATTCATATGACCTGAAAGACCATATTATATTTCAAACCGCAGACAAAGTCATATGAACCTCCATCGACTCTCACCAACCGAATAACTTCATCTATGTGATTCCATTATATCAGTAGAGTCAGGATGTCTCATTACAAGCCTGACAAATCAATACACCCTAACAACAATCTCCACACAGTATTTCCTTTCCTGAAAATACTATGTCTTGATCACACTTTCACACCCTTCCATATCTCATGTAACACATCAATGCACCATTTAATCACATCATATTTTAAACTTTATAAACAATCCAAAATCACTCAATTAAATCATACCTAAGCTTAGAATTTCATTTAACTCATAATTTTATAAAACTACACATTACATTGACAGTTTGTGTTCAGCATTATACAAGCACTCTCATTGAGTCAATTAGCTATTATGTCAATCTATACATATATATCTGATTTCCAAACCAAAATCATTTAAAATCAAACAACTAATTCTCATCAAACATTTCATTTGAATTAATTCAACAAACTATTCAAATACATTCAATAACTCATTCAATTCTAAACTCATATACATTCTACAACATCTACTATATCTACACTTTCACATTTCAATATCAAACAAATCCCAATCTACTAAAAAAAAGAAATCCTGCAAAATAAATTTGAGATTGGTGACCACGTCACCTCCACATCCAGATCTTCTAGCTTAGGGTTATATTGACAATTTAAACTAGCTTCCCTTACCTGAACTTGAGAAGATGATCCCTAAAAGCTCCAAACTACCAAAAGTTTAAGGGTAACCTAACATGCACCACAGAGTCCTGATAAAAAGTCTAACTATACCACTACGACCCTAAGCTAACAGAGACTACTTATGAAGATAAAAAAAAAGCATCACATGCAAGCTTAAATTAAAGACAAACCTAACTAGATCAAAACTAACTCAAAGGAAAAGGAGCCAATAATGAACCTATCCTATATGAGATTTTGATCGGGCAATCTTGTAGAGTTCAATGTCAGGAGTCCAATGGTAGACTTTGATCATCAAACTGATAAGCAAGGAGGCCAGAATCTTATAGGGAAGAGAGAGGAAAGGAAAAAGAAACAAAAATGAACTAACTCTATCAGAGATTCTGATCGGGAAGTAGGAGTCTAATGGCGTAATCCGATTGTCAAACTGATGAGCGACGAGGTCAAAATCTTATAAAGAAGACAGAGAAAAAGAAAATGAAGTTTTTAAAGAGGTGATGGTTCTTTTGAAATGAAACCTGAATAACTGAATTTCTATTTATATGCTCTTTTAAATTTAATATTAAAATATTCAGGTGTCATTTTAATAATACTAAAACTATTTTTCTCAGTCCTTACAACTATTATTATAATTATTATCATAATTATTTTTCATAGTATTATTATTATCATAAATGATTATTAATAATAAAATTATTGATATTATTATTTTATTTATTATCATAATTATTTTTATTATTATTATCTTCATTATTATTATAAATTATTAAATTAATATTTTTATTTTAATATATATTAATATAAAATAAAATTATTAACATTACAATTATCATAAATTATTAAATTATTATTATTTTTTTGTTGTTATTGTTATTATTACATGAATGTATTAAACTAATATTTTTATTTTTTTATATATTGATATAAAATAAAATTATTAGTATTACTATTATTTAAATATTATTATTAGTATTATCATTATTATTTTGTTGTTGTTATTGTTATTATTACATGAATGTATTAAACTAATATTTTTATTTTTTTATATATTGATATAAAATAAAATTATTAGTATTATTATTATTTAAATATTATTATTAGTATTATCATAATTATTTTTTTATTGTTAAGACTATTACTATTATTATAATTATATTAATGTTGTGGAATTTACCAACAAATTTTTTCGACGAATAAGATTAGCGCCTAGTTACCAATAGGTAATGATTCGAGCTCAATTATCAAAGCATTTTACAAATAGATATAAAAATATTATATTTTTTTTTATTTTTAAAATCTATCAATAATTTCATACATCGATAATTTTTATTTACCAACAAACACAAACACAGATCTATCGATAATTTTTCGTCGATAAATCAATAATTTCTTGTAGTGAAAATGAGTTTCATAATGAGTGTGAGGATATTTGAGCTGATATCGAGATAGAAAGAGAACTACTCAATAAAACACTTTCAGAGCTTTTAGATTTGATAGTGGAAATATTTAAGAATTTTTATGGGGATGTGTTGAGTCTTCCTTTTAAATAGTTAGGAATTTCTATTGAAGCAAACTTAAGAAAGGTGGACACATGAAGACTTAAGGTGACTAGAATTTTTTTTTATGGAGTCATAAGAATTATCATTCGCAGTTATTATTAATTAAATGTGTTAATTATACTACTATTTTACTTCTTTATTTAGATTCTAGTTGTAGTTGCAAGAAATTCGACATCAATTAAGAGGAATTGTTTTTACTATAGGTAAATAATAGATAAAGAAAACTTATTGGGTAAAAAAGGAAAATGTTTGTATGTCAAAACAAGAAAGAAGCTACATATTAAGGACCTCACTTCTTTCAACGAGACTTTGTTGGATAAATGGATATGGTAATTCCTATCAGAAGGGAACAATCTTTGGAAGCTCACACTACAATTGAGATATATGGAAATTGCAAAACCATGGGATGAAACACATGTACAAAGGAATAACTCAATATGTGAATAGACTTAAGAAAACACGTGATGAGAAAAATAACCTCAAATGTTTGATAAAGGTTTACATATAGGATATATAGAGAAAACATTAAATTTTAGAAAAATAAATAGCTAGGAGAAAAAACATTTACAACGAAATTCCATACATTGTTTTTAACTTTACAACAATGGTCACACTTTATCAACAATATGGAAGATTGGGCAAATGGGACATGGGTGTGAAGGTTAAGGTGGAAAAGAAAACTCTTCAAATGAGTAGTATAAAACATCATGTTTATGGTGACAATTATTTTTGTATTTAATGTCACTTATAAATGTCACTATATACACTTATAGTGCTTTCACATATCATCATAGATCTTGGTGTATAAGATGACGATCTTATTCAAAACGTCACAACATCTGTCATTTAATACATTCTATAAAGTGTGGCGCTTTAAAGTTGTAAATAGTGTTAGTTAAAATTGTCATATTGTTTTTAATTGAAAAATAATTTCAATGTAAACAACGGTGCATGTAGACGCTATTATTATCATTATGATATAGTATTTCTAATGATCATTATTATAATAAATTCTAAAATATAATATGTTATTTCCAACTATCGTACTTTGAATATTAAATTATTGATAATTTATTCTCTAATTTATAATCTCTTAATTTAATAAAACCTAATTTCCAATTTTTATAAGTACTAATAAAATAAAATAATATAGCAATACACAATTTAATTAACCAACATATTCATTCATTCATTGTTTTGGTTTAACATTAAAAAGTACAAAAATGTTCACAGAAGTATGTAAACATGTGTAAAGTTTACAAAAATGTTTACTTACTTCTTTACAATGTTTGTCTTCTCCCTAATCATCATCCCATGGCTTACAGTAGGGAGCTCTACCTATTATCATTATGTTCACAAAGTGTTACTCCTTGTCCTAAAATAATGTAACTTTAATTATATAAGTTAAAGACTTTAATTTTACTTACAATATTTATAATATCACTTCCTAATTGTGGTTGATGTTTAGTAAAATAGATGAATACCTTGATTCTTTTGCTATAAATAGGTGGATTGAGTCAATTCATTTTAATTGTCTATGAAACAAGTTGGGGAGTATATGTAAATGAGTCAACCTACTTCACCTACAACTTTGGTAGGTCAAACCGAAGTACAAAATTTCAGACTCACCAAATAGTAAACTAAATTGAGTTGACTTGATTTTAGCTCAAACGGTGATAACCAACACATGTAAGTTGGATTGACTCGTTTTCACACTCTTAAGTATTTCTTGCCAAAATTTAATATTCTATAAAATTCAAAATATATGTCATGAACTTTAGGTTGTGGAAAGACTAGTGTGCAACGTGGCTAATGTAAACTTTGCATGAAAAAGAAAGTGACAAACTATATTAGCAAGTACATCGATAATTAAAGACTAACTGTATGCACTACATGTTTTTTTGCGTGAATTTTATGTATTCAAATTATATTTGATTAAACAAATCAGCTACTAACACATCATTATTTCACTTGAAAGAAAAACGTTAGCATACATTATAAGAGTTTGAAGTTTTCATTTATGTTATATGTCAAGAAAGTGACCACTATTTAATCACAACATTAGAAGGGCTTGGTGCATTGTAGGGGGTTCAATTCTATTAGAAGGAAGGAGGAGAGAAAAAGCTTGATCTCTGGTTTTGATTACAACAGATAAATGCACAGTTTTAATAATTTTATTGAAAAAGCTTACTTGTTGGATATCCCGATGGTTGGTCGGAAATTTACTTGGTACAACCTGAATGGGACTGTTAAAAGTAGAATTGATAAAGTTCTGGTTTCCAAGGAATGGCTGGAAGTATGGCCGAACAGTACACAATTTATTTATAGCACATTTGTTTCTGATCACTGTGTTTGGTGTTAAAAGATTCCTCTTCGGACTGGGGACCGAAACCTTTTCGTAGTATGGACATCTAGCAAAAGGACGACAACTTCAGAGATTTTCTTCGTAGTAAATGGTTGAGTTATGAGGTACATGGTAGAGGGATGTTTGCTTTCAAAGAAAAATTAAGAGTTAAAATCTGATCTAAAAATTTGGAATATAGATGTTTTTGGCAATGTTAACCAGGTAGGGGATTTACTACAAAAGAAAATTCAAGAGTTGGATGCACGTGACAATATCGGCAGCTTAGATGTGGAGGGTAGAGAGGAGAGGAGGTCTTTGTTGGCAGAACAAAACAAAAAAACTTTTTAAACAAGAAGTTGTTGCTATTCATCAGAAAGTCCGTATTAAGTGGCTGAAAAATGACGACCTTGACTCAAAGTTCTTTCATTCAATCGTTAAATGGAGGAGGGTAAGGAACGGGCTTAATGGATTGTTTGTTAATGGTCGTTGGTGTGAAGATAAGAAGGTGGTTAAGGATAAGGTCAGAGATTTTTTTAAGGTTAGATTTAAAGGATTAGATGGGCCTCAAATCAGGTTGGATAATGTGTCCTTTAATTCTATTTCTAATACTGACAACAAGATGTTGGTTATTTTTTTCTCTAAAGAGGAAGTCAAGTTTGCTATTTGGAATTGCGATAGTTCGAAAAGTCTTGAGCTGGATGGGTTTAATCTCTGTTTCATTAAGTTCTGTTGGGATTTTTTTAAGGACGATATTCTTTTGGCTGTGAATGATTTCGCAGTTTCTGATAAATGGCCCAGGGGGATGAATACCTTGTTTGTATGCTTGGTCCCTAAGTTTGAGAACCCACAACAACTTTGTGATTTCAGACCTATTTCTTTGGTTGGGTGTATGTATTAAATTATATCGGAGTTGCTTTCTTTAAGGCTTAAAAAGGTGATTAACAAAGTCATTGATTCAAGGCAATCTGCGTTTCTTAAGGGAAGGGGAATCTTAGATAGTGTTCTTATGGCCAATGAGGTGTTAGAGGAGGCAAAAAGGAAGAGGAAAAATTGTGTGTTTTTCAAGGTGGATTATGATAAGGCAATACGATTCTGAGGTGGGAGTTTATCTATTATATGCTTAGAAGATTAGGATTTTGTGAACAATGGATTATATGGATTAAATCTTGTATGGAGTCTACTTTTGTATCCGTTCTTGTGAATGGTATCCTGACAAAGGAATTTGTTCCTTTAAAGGGATTGAGACAAGGAGATCCCTTAGCTTTGTTTTTGTTTCTTATAGTGGCTGAAGGCTTAGTAGGAGTGGTCAGGAAAGAAGTTGAGACAGATTTGGTGGAGAGTTTGGAGGTTGGGGTTAAAAAGGTTAAGGTTAATATGCTTCAATATGTGGATGATACTCTGTTTTTCTACAAAACGGCTATGAAAAGTGTGTTCAGTATAAAAGCTATTTTGAATTGTTTTGAGTTGTGACTTCAGGTCTAAAGGTGAACTTTTCTTGAAAAAGCAGTATTGGAGGGGTGGGGGTTGAGCATTATACGATTCATTGCTTTACGACTATTCTTAATTGCGATGTGATGGAAACTCCATTCAAAATACATTGGGATGCCTGTTGGCGGGTGTCATAGGAAGGAAACGTTTTAGGATGGGATGGTGGAAAGAATAAATACTAGATTAGGAAGATGGAAATGTAGGTTTATTTCGATGGATGGAAGGATTTGCCTAATCAAGTCAGTTCTTTCGGCTATCCCAATGTTTTATCTTTCTATGTTTAAATTACCTTCTGTTGTGGTGAAGAAGATTGTGAAACTATAGAGGAGCTTCCTGTGAGGTTGGGGGTTTGAAGGGAGAAAGATTGTGTGGACTTCTTTGGAAAATGTGTTTGAACCATGTGATGTTTGCGGTATTGGGGTTATTAATATCAAGTTATTCAGCCCTGCTGGGAAAATGGATTTGGAGGTTGGGTTCTTCCAAGGGCGGTTGTGGTTGCCAGTATTCTTTGTTGTTTGTGTGGGTTACAAGAGTAATTTACTAACCATTTGTTTTTTGGTTGTAGAATTGCATGGTTAGTTTGGAATCTGTGTTTCTCATGATTAGGATTGGTGTCGGTTGCCCCTCTTGATTCCTTCTCACATTTCATTCAATTTTCTATTTGTAATGCATTTGTATATGTTAACTTAGTTTTGAGGAGTGTGTGGATTTCTGTAGTAAGGGAGATTTTGAGTAATGAGAATAAGGTCATTTTCAATGGATTGTTAATTCCATTATTTTAAGTTGAGGTTGCGTATGTTAGTGTTTTGGCTTCTTTTGTTAGGTGGTAACTTTTCTTACTCTGTTGGGGTGGGTAGTTAGGTGAGGTGTGTTTTATTTTCATGATCTGTATATGGGTTGGAACACACCTAAAATAGTCTTATTTAGTCATTCTTTCTTGCTAATAAAAAAAATCATAACATTTTTACATACACATAACCACGCATGTGTGATCTGATTGAAGTCAAAACCAAAATAACCTGTTGAAGTTGCTAATCTGTAATGTTTGATTGGAAATAAACTCATAATGTCATATGTCGTGCAAACAGATACAAGAGCTTCATTGTCGAATTAAAACCTAACCATTAATTGAGAGGTGATGGGAACGACGAAACCTGCAGATACTTAAGATTTTATTAAAAAAAATATTAATGAAAATAAATCTGAATGATTTATTAGGTGGGATGGCAGAAGAAATCTAAAAGCAATCCCTTTTTGAGGAGTTGTGCCCTACATTCCATCTGAATTTGAGAATAAAAGAGTAAATATTCGCCCGCTAGAATTTGTCTTTTATTGAATTTTTTGTTATTTTTGCCAATTCTACAAACACGGGGTTGATTGAGATTATAAAATTTGATTTGTTGGCAGTGTTTTTTATGTGATTCACAAGCAGGGGTGAAGGTGCAACCGGTGCAACAACTGAATTAAAGGTAATTGCACATGTGCCGTCTAGTGATGTAGATGTTGCTAAACCCAACTTTTTCACATATGATCTGCCAATTCGGGAGCCAAAGCGAGAATAGAACCTGTTGAAGCTACTAATTTGTAATGTTTGATTGAAAATGAACTCATAATATCATTGACAATACAACCACATACAAAAGGTTCAGACAGGGGCTGATTGGGATTACAAACTGATGTATTATTCATTTTTTGCAACTGTTCAACTTGGGCTCTCTTAGCATAAACCATATTAGATTTCTAAATTTTGAGGGAGTAAAATTTGGGTAGAGAATAAGCAGGGAATCACAATACCTTTAAAAGGGTATATTAAAATTTTATGCACATCTATATATATATTCTTTTCGGCGATTAAAAAAAACACACACACATTTTGTACTTTACGTGTGTTAACCACAATTCTATCAAGAGACTTAATTAAAGTTATTAACCGAATTTGCATCTAGTTATAAATAATATATTAATTGATTTGCTTTCATTTTTCACCAACAAAAATGGAAGTGATTAAGTTAGCCAACTGACAGGTACAAACAGGTATATTGTGTGTGCATGCACGTGACATACAGATGAATGCAGAAGAATTGTAGAAGATGCTTAAAAGAGAGGAGCAGATAGGAAGGTTTGTTATAATGAGAGAAATTAAAGAATACAGGCAATAAAATAACAGAAGCATTGTGAAGGATCACAACATATGCTGTCACACCTGCCATCTTAGGCATGAGAGCCAGAGCCTACGTAGAGGACTCGTTTTATGGCAAGGCTATTACTGTACCTGCTTAATAAGATGATAACTTAAAATATAAAACTACCTAAATTCTAGAGCCACTTGGACGCATGCATCTCAATTTGCGCACACAGCTGCACTCACGCAGAAGGGCATATATAGAGAGCTTAATTCTTCTGATCCACACATATTTTTTATACAAAAATATAGCATGTCCTCAGCATCCATAGAACAATTGACATATGGTACCTCAAATAATTAAAAATCGTTTCCATGCACTTGTTTCCTCTATCATTTTTCAAATACGCATATCCCAATATCACAGTCTGAGCTTGTGTTCAGAAACGGGCTTAGCTTGTTCCCTTCATCCCTACTACTCTGCAGTAGCAGCAGTGCCATGTCGTGGCTATCATGGGGTTCAAAGCTTGAGAGTCCATTGGTTTCAAGCGTGTCTTCTTGACTCAGTTGAGAGGCTACGAACTTGTCAAGAGCTCTCCAATCAGTGACTTTCTTTGTGTTGTTGTTGGATAACCTGTTTTGAATGTCTTCATCTTCGTTATTGTCTGATACTAGTGACACTGTGCTTGGCCTCTTCACTAATGGCAAAGACGGGCTTTCTAGCTGAGGAAGTTGTACAAATGGATCTTGGAGCATGCAACTCAAGTTATCTGCTTCTATCTCTTGCTTACACATGAAATTTTGAGCTAAAAAGCTGTGAGACTGCCTTGAAATGAGATCAATTGGATCAACCACAGTGCTTAAACCACTTGCTTCCTCAAAGAAGTAGCTTGAGTCCCATCCTTCAGTAGTCTTTGTTTGTCCCGTGGTTTTTTTCTTGAAGGCTCTGCACACAACCCATCCTTCCTCCTGCAGGAACACAATTAAGTTCCAAAGTTGAGATGAAAATCTCTGGACTTTTATCACTTTACTTTTTGGGTTTATCAGACATGCTACACGGTAGGGGAAGAAAAAGTAAAAAGTTTATCGTTGTTGCTACTTTAAAGTTTTAAGTAAGGTTTTGCTTTAGCTTTCTTAAAAAACTTCCATCTGTTTGGTGAGAGATTGTAATAATTAATTACGTTTTGACAATCAAAATGGCAAGAAAAGTGCGTAGTTGAAAGGAAAGGGAAAGAACAAATTTAATTATTCGCTGCTGAAAGCAGTGACTTTTGACTTCTTGTTGTGGAAAGTTATGTTGCGAGAAAGCGTGTACATGACTTGGTGAATATTCAGAAGTTAGTGGTGCGCTTAAAAAGCGGAGAAAGTGAGAATAGAGAAACCAACCAGTTGCATGATCTGAATTAACTTAAGTGACAACAAACAACGAAGTCTTTTCATAACATGAAGCAGTAACTAGTCAGTATGTAATGCACATATCAAAATTCAAAATAGTGTAGCCAGATAGAGGAAAGAGAGAGTATAAGCTACTACAGTTACTCTAAACACCTACATATAAAAGAAAATGAAAACCAAAATGTATCTGATTTTTTCTATAAAATTAAAAGTGATAAATTGATATTATGGAAAAAGTTGATGGCAAAGTTGTCCAAATAAAGATGGGGAATTGAAAGTTTTAACGTTGAAAACCCTTTGACATCATTAAGAAAGCTATAGAAAATAGAAACAGTGCTTGATCTCTAGCTTATATGTATTGTAGCTTTTTGAGTATGTTTGTGAAAGAGTAAAAGGTTAAGGAATGTGCCATAATTAACGGGGCCATCTAAGGCAAAGTTTGAACGTAAAACATCAAACTCAACCACTCAAATGGAGTTAGCAACAATAGTAGAAGTGCAAAAGAACAAATGGTACTTATTATGCACTAGAGATTAATAGTATGTACGCAGTAATATATGCTTGCCTGTGGAGGTCCATTCTCATCCGATTCAAGTCTATACTCGTGCATGATCCAATCAGATTTCTGTCCATTAGGGGCTCTTCCTTTGTAGAAAACAAGGGTTTTTCTCATCCCAATTAGTTTTGCCTTGTCATACACTGCTTTGTCTCTTCCTGTAGCTTTCCAAAACCCCGCCATGGTAGCTCTATTAGTTCTTGTCCCTGTTGGATACTTTTTATCTTTGTGGCTGAAGAAATACCACTCATTCTGCTCTTCATACCCGATCCTGCATCTATCTGCCATATCATTCACATCAGACAAAAAGAATTAACACAGATCTATGCTGCTAATATTTGATAAAATGAATAAATATGTCATATCAAATATTAAATATTCACAAAACCCTAATAGTTGATTTAAAATGAGTTATGGAGGAAGCTTGCATAAGTATTGTATGTAACTATATTCATATATATACCTTGGAGATCCCATGGTTCAATACGATATAGATCGATCTCTCTGATAACGTCAAGGTCAATCTTTTGGGAAGCCACCTTCTTCCTCAGATAGTAACCAACAAGCTCTTCATCTGTTGGGTGGAACCGAAACCCCGGTGGGACACATGACTCCATCGACTCCATCATAGCAAATTCTGGTACTGCATCAAATTCACCACCACTATTAATACCCACCACACTTGACTTTCTTCATCATGTTTGAATTATAACCAACCAACATTTGATGTGAATGTTAATCAATACTGCTTAATGTGTATATATATGAGAGAGAAGAGAAGTGAAGCCAAGGGATGATACTATAATAGTAAGAAGAGTAACACTATAAGTGATAAAAAAAAAAAAAGGCAAGCCCCAATAAAATGAAACATTTAAAAAATATAATATCAGGCCTTTTAGTGAAAAGGTGTCAAGTTTTATCAGAGATAATCATAAGCTCATTTGGTGATGAGCAACACTCACCAAATTCCATAGGAAATAAATATAAGCGCGTGTTATAAACAAAACCCCATGATTTCAGAAACAATGATTTTCTTCCCTGGGCCGGGTTAAAAAAAAGGATAAGGAATTGGGGAAAGAGAGAGAGAAGAAAGCTAATCATGAGAGTTTAGTTTTCATTAAAAAAAACAAAAAAACAAGGAGTTGAAACTTACCATAAGCCCTGTGTTTGGGCAAGGGTGAGAAACGGACAAGTAGAGGCTGTGCTAATGATGTTGTCTTGTGTTAGTGAATGGTGAGAATGATTCATCACAGAACGGGGTTCCCCATTCCGCATTACCATTAATAATTATGTATATTCTCAAATAATTAGACACATAAGTTAAGCTCAACAAAAACACAACATGACATGGATAAAACAAACGAAAGCAACTTTTTAGGAAACCATTTTATTAATCGTTTTGAACCAGCGGCTCAGAACGGAATGTTCATGCCTAAATCTGACTTCTGAAAAATATTAATGCAAGATTAGCATGCGCTAGCTAGGAGCTGAAGTGGCCAATTGTATGAAAACACATGTATTAATTGAAATGGAAAGAATGAAGAAAGTAGTGTATTAAGAACATAATTAATTATGCTATGAATAAAGAAAGGGCATGGTAAATGGGAGTGACGTGATCACAAATTGGGCACGCGTTTCTCGAAAGAGAAAAGAGTTGGAAGAAAAAAGAGAGGCACCGTTGTATTGGATCAAGGCGATGAGAAAAAGCAAAGGTCGAGAAAAAGTGGGAGAGGATAGGATATAGTAGAAAGCACATATACTAGTGTTGAGGCATTGCGAGTGAGAGAGTCATGGATCGTCTAATTCAGGAAACTGGGGTTCTGACTTTGCTGTCTCTTTGTCGAGAATTTTCATGGCACATCTGACCTCTTTCCTTGACGAACTTTGAGGAAATATGCTGACCCTAAAACCACTACACTTTTATGAGCTACCCTCCCTATACCCTATGCACAACAGATGCAGTTCACCTTTCTTTCTAATGACTTTGGTTTCCACTACAAGCACTCATAATTGATTAGGTTAACTAAAATCAACAAAAGAAAAACATATAGACGGAATGAAGGTTTCCCAAAATCTCCCACTAAATCAAGGTTCAAATTGTTTTGAAAGAAAATTTATATTTAGTATTGATAGACCTTGTGTTTAGAGATGCAGTTCTATGTGACCAAGTTCAAGGAGAAACAGAAGATGACATTGATAAAATGTTAGAATTGTGGTAGTTTAGTAGGAGTGATGCATGTAGTTGTTTGCGAAAGTTGGAAGAGAAAAAGATGCATGGTTTTTGGTTGGAGATGCAGAACAGAACAGGGGTGTAGTAGGATGAAAGCTTACCTGATGAGATAGTTGGTTAAAGGAAGTGCAGTTAATGAAGAGGTGGAGATGAAGAATGAAGAAGCTAGGGTAGTTTGGTAGAAGAAAACAACATGATGATTGATGAGAGAAGGAGAGAGAAGAATGTGAGAAAAAATCCGTTAGGAGTGAGGAATTTGTAAAGAATATAAAAGAGGAAGGGAGGACCGCTGAAATGCGCATGGGTTCATGGTTGTCCCCCCAGTAGCTGACGTCATTGCCTAACCTTCCTACACTGTTCATTACCTTTTCCTTTTCTTTTTGTTTCTTTTTCCTCTCCTTTCTTCACCTTTCCTCTTCTCCATTTTTTCCCTACAACTACACTGCCCGTTCGGACTCATTCTTAATAACTAACACTTTAATTCATTTTCTTATTATTCTTCTTATTTTTCATTTAAGTTTTCAGTAATGTTTACTAAGATTAACACACCCACACACCTCATACTGATTTACTTACATTCTTTTTACACTCATTACTTTGTACTTCCCTCTCTTCATATCCTTCACTTTTCATCTCATCAAATTTCATTACTTAAATATTTTAATTAACTTATTGTAGCTTATAAGTTTTTATTAAAATCAAAAATATCTATTTAATTTATATTACTTTATTGTTTTTAAGCTGTTTTTTCTTATACAATTTCAGTTCACATTCTTGTCTATCATAATTCTTAGGCTTATTTTATAGCGTAATTCGTTAGTTTTGCCTAAAATAGATTATATCTATTATATAAATTTACATATACATTACCTGCAAAGTTAGAGGCTTGAATGTTATTTTCAACGAACAATAAATATATTATAAAAGTACTAACGTGTCGTTAGCTAATCTCACACATGTTAGTTTAATTATGAAGGTTTGCTTAGTGGGATAATGTAAAGGTCAAATAGTAATAAAAAAATCTATTTTGACACTACTTCACAGTATAAGTGAAAGATAAAATAGTACATTTTATTCAGTTATAGATAAAATACTAATTAAACGGAGTCTTTTCAATTAAAAAAATTCAATCATGTTATTCAGTGATTTTTGGATATTAATATATCTATACTCTAATAAAAGTAAAAATCTCATCTCACTTAGTGAGTTAATTATTAGTTATTACTTATAGGAATAAAAAAATATTAATTCATATCCAAAATCAAATAAAATTAATTGGAAAAAACTAAATCATTTTAATTAAAATTTGAGTTCAACAACTTTATAAGGTGTTTTTTTATGGGGAAAAACTAAATCGTATAAGTATTAAATAGAGGATTAAATTTAATTGAAACTAAAATTTATAAGACCAAATTTCTATATAAAGGGGTTCAAGAATTTTTATTATTATTTTTCTTTCACAAAGATTTAGGATTGGTTGAAAATGCTAAATTCTTTTTATACGTGGACATAAAAATTTGGTCATTGTGAAAACCAAATTGGTTCTCCACAATCTTTCTCTTTTTATTAACGTGTTCTATACATATTTTTCTATGATTTTATATATAATGACTATTTTTTGTATTTTAATAATACAATTTTAAATATATTCCCTAATTTTTAAAATAGAAATTAAAATACTTCTCCTTTACTTATCTAACTTAGAGAATAATACAATATTTTTATACATTTCTAAACGTCAAGAAATTATCATTAAGATCCCTTCCTTTCTCTCCTTATATAATATTATATTAAAATTAACACTAAATAGAAATATCTTATCATACATGGTTATATATTAAAACAATAAGAGCTCGTTATATATTGAATTATATATCCTTATATATATATATATATATTAGATTATAATATTTAATATACTTAAAATTAAAATTAATATAAACATTAATTTTCACTTATTAAAATAAAATAAAAATGTAGAAAATGCAAAAATACAAATACAATAATGTCATATTTTCACTTATATTAATAAATATGTCACAGCTTATATTTTCCCTAGTATTATACCATTTTTTATGTCTCGCTCATTTCTTTTCTCTGTGGCAAAATAAATACATATATATATTATAATATAATATCATATAATTTAGTAATTAGTTAATTTTAATATTATCTACACATTTTAATTTAATTATATAATTTTTTTTATCGGTTGGAATCGAGTGGACTAATTCACTCAATATCAGAAGTCAACCGACCAAATAAATTTAATATATTAAGATAATAAAGATATGTGATGAATCATGTTAAATCTGATAATATATGTGATAAAATACAGAATATTATTTTTATATATATTATGAATTAGTTCAATATTAACAATATAAATAAATATTGGGACATATAATTTTTATTAATATATAATTCACTATTAGGTCATTTTCGACCGAATATACAATAGAGTAAGTAAAAAAAACGTATCGAATACGATAGAATGAATAAAAAAAAGACAAAGAAATAATAATCGAAGAATGAAAAACATTTGTTCAAACCAATAATAAATATTATCTTTATACAAGTATATTTTGTTTTCGCACAGTGGAATTTTGAGGATTTGCAAAGATAGTTTGACAAAGCTTTAAAGATTATTTACATTAAGAATTAATTTTTGAAATGATACAAATTGAAGTGTGAAAAGGCCACTTTGTATGACATTCCTCCTGCACTTTTTTTTTTTGGCACAATGGTTTCAGTCTATGGACAACATGCCACGTTAGCCCAAAATGATGACCTCCCAAGAGTGCTTAAAAATCTTATAATTAATATTTAGCTTTAATTTTTATATATAAAAAAATACATTTTGAGTTTGTGCGTTTAATTAAAAAAATTTAATTTGAGTTTTTCGTCAAATACTAAAATCATAAATATATTTTTTATTTTTAATAATTAAAATAAATAATCCTTTTTCAGAAATAAAGCCTACTATTGATCATTTTAAGACAAAAAAAAATTCATTTGGTTCTAATAAATAGAATCGAATTTCAAATCTTACAAATGATATGGGTAGCAACAATCGTATATAATATTCTCTAATAATAATAAACTTGGTTATTTTTGCTTATATACTCCTTTTGTGGTTGGCTTCACATGCATGAGGCCCTCGGTTAAGCTCTATCCGAAGATTAAAGAAAGGATGAATTAACTTAGAAGCTTTCACTTATTAATTACTTTAGTTTTACATTAATAACAACAATTTAAACACTCAATCATTAACATGGATAGTAATAGACCGATTCCTTTAAGGAAAGTCTCTCGCATTAAATTTTGTAATGAAAAACATATTATTGATAAAAGAAACTCACTAATCAATATTTCATAGTAGAACTAATTAAGTAAAAAAAAAATCATTTTGTTATAATATAACTAATTAAAAATTCATAATTTAAAATTAACTTATGAAAATTATTATTTCAATTTTTAAAAGTATTTATAAGAAAATGATCTACACATACTTTTTTAGGTATAAATTTTATTTCAGTAAATAAAATTATTTAAGGAACAAATTGTTTTAGAATAATCTTATTGTACGATCTGCACAATGAATTATCTCAACCGAGACAATACTCAAATTACGAAATGTGATTAAGATAATACTTAAATACATCATATATATGTAATTTTGTTTTAGTCCAAAGTTATTAGGGGACTCCAAGTTAGAGAGTATTTGGAAAAAATAAAACTTCTCAATATTCTTTAAGATTTATTTATAGAAGAAATGTGAGCATCTAGGATCTCTAATTCCTTCAATTTGTTACTCCATTTGATTCTTCAGAGTTTCTATACAGTTTAATTATTTAAATATTAGAAATTTTTCTTGCTAATTACTCGAGGTTTACAATATAAGTTATTAAAATAAAAAAAGTGGTTACCTAGCAAGAAGTGTTATTTTGAAAATGTTATATTTTAAATTATCGATCTTTGATCTTGAAAGGACTCTCAATTCAATATCATGACAAATATATTATAAATAATCAGACATGTTATCATATAAATCAAACTATTATTTAAGGATATACATATTCACCTAATTTCAAGTAAATTAGATTATTCTTAGTCTCAAGTAAATTACATAAAAATATTAATTATGTGATGATTTAATTTTATTTAGTAAAAAAAATAAATGTGATGATTGATATTTTTTAAATGAAATTATTCAATTGAAAACTTTAGAAATAAACTCAATTCATAGTATATATATATATATATATATATATATATATATATATATATATATATATATATATATATATATATATATATATATAATACACTTTTATATATTGTGTGTGTGATTTGAGAATTTTATATATAAATAATATAT
>Ga0123342_1002261_pt1 | contig 32061 bp, 14 predicted proteins | sample Turbeawhitnodule_FD_89960 | JGI IMG/M metagenome (GOLD analysis project Ga0123342, IMG submission 89960) | Root nodule microbial communities of legume samples collected from Mexico - Turtle bean Mexico white nodule | ecosystem: Host-associated > Plants > Roots > Nodule | place: Mexico: Nepantla... | reverse complement strand
TCTCTTTCCCATCTCAATCAATAATAAAAGAAACCCAAGAAACAACCTTTTACATAAAAACTAAACAGAATACATACATACCAAGGGTTCAAGACACCAATCAGAGAATGAGAAATTAGCTGATATCATGCTACTTGTTATCGGGCTTTTATCGAACCTCCAATGCACGAGTTGGTAACATGACACTCACACCAATTTTATTTGGTTTAATTAAATTTAAAATTTATTTTTTAATAAAATAAAATAAAAATTACAAGCATTCAGCTTCAACCCTGGCCTATGGACTGTACAAATTTTGGAGACTTGTCTTTGAGGAAAAGAAAATACTCAATTGGGAAAGAAGAGATAATGGATGTGTTGGATTTGTATCAGATTTTTTTTTTTCACACATCAAATTTTCTATTTTCTTTCTATATTTTGAAACATAAATACCCTATCATCATTTGAGAAATGGAAAATAGTTTCATAAATTAAATTGATTTAAATTATTTGAAACACAAAATTTGTAAACATCTTCCAAAATTACATTCTTAAATTCAAAACAAACATAACCTATACAAATACAATCCAAAACTACAAACAAAAGACTTATATCCTTTTTATATACATCTTTCAAAATATTTGGATTGAGTATGTCTAATCACATAGTAATATCTCACTTTTTTAATCTACAAGCAAATCTCAAATTTCAAAATCAATATAAATTTCAAACTCTTCAATTCAACAATAACCACACTTATACACAAATTAATAAATAAATTACAGCATAACATAATTTGCCTTACTTTAGAGTTATTTATAGTCAAAGTAATTAAAACAAAGTGAAACCAAAATCTTAAAAACTTACTGAAACATAACTTATCAATAAGACTTCACTTACTTGTTAAACTAGTTAACAAAATCATTTTTTATAACCTGACCAAATCAACAAAGAATTTAAACACTAAAAAAATTAATAGATTTTTAGAATGAAAATAAACTTACTTTAAATCAAAATATGTTTGGACAGAAATAATTCAAAATAAGTTATCTATTACACAATAAGATCTAATTTGAGAAACGTGAAAATTGAAATAAAACAAAATATGAGATAATGACAAGTGAAACAGATAGTTAGAAGAATGCGGGAGAAAAAAAAATTAAAAATAAAAACAAAGATAAAAAAGAAAGAAAGAAAAGAAAATGAGTCAGGGATTCACTGTCTTGGATAAATTATCTCTCATTAACTTTTTCTAATATTTTTATAGCATAAATTTAAGACAATATAGAGTTGTGATAAAAAAATACAATAAAATTATTTTAGTAAGTATAATAATATTTTTCATATAACTTATCTATTTCTTTTCACTCCTCCATAAAAGTGAAAACAAATTCCTTACTTTTTTCATTTTTTTTCTTCAATGTAAACAATACCTTTTTTCTATATACTTTTCTTTATTTATATTTAATATTTAATTTTTTTCCTTTCTTTTCATTTATAAAGTTATAATCCAAATGATAATATTGGCAGATTATTATGTTGTCTTCCTAATTGATGACAGATATAAAGATGTTGGACCAAGTTATTAGTTCTGCACTTGTGAAGATGATCAAATATATGGATACAAGTTGCCCATAAGAAGCATGAAGGTAAATATATTTGCTAATTTATTTATTGAATTATATATATACACATAATTTACATTAATTTTATAGGAAAATCATATCCTATATTATGTGATATTATGTTTGCTTTCTGTAAAAATATATTTGATGTATTTTGTTTGAGATAAGTGAAGATTTCATGGTTGTTCAAGATTTATAAAAAAACGACTCTTAAACAATTTTTTTTAATATTGTACAATTAAAATAGTATAATTTTTCAAATTTGATGAATAAAGAGGAATCACTTTGTGTGTGAAGAACTAATAGAATTATACTTAACTTTTGAAATCAAAATGTTGTTACTTGTTTAAGGTCATAAATAACTCTATAAAACTTATAGATGAAATGATTGTTGTACGAAACCTTACCACTATTCGATTGACTCTTTCATTTCTTCTAAGTATTGTAAAAAAAAAAACATTATTATTATATGTTTCGTGTTCGTATTCAATGTAGTGTGTTACTTTATACATTAATTTTGATGAACAACTAATATATAAATTGAAATTTACTTTTAATAAAAATATTATTTTTATTTAAACTTTACTTGTATAATTGTAAAATTTTGTACTTAAAACAACCAAATAAATGATAAAAAATTAAAAAAAGTATGTTAATAAATATTAAAAAATGTAGAAAAAGTAGGTCAATAAATATTTAAAAAAATATTGTAAAAAATGCTATTTTTCTTATGTTCTAAGTCTCCAAATCCGCTCCATTTAATTATTTGTTTGAATATAATAGAAACAAGATAACCATCTTTATAATTTTCTGTCAAAACTACAAGATTTTCAAGTTTGGAGTAATTCCAAATTTTTTCATTTGATTTTTTGTAAATTAGAACTTAGAATTCGAGTTGGTGTTATATGGTAAATATCTCCATACTATATATATATTGATTACAATAGAGGCATTATATGTGTTGAATTGATTTTGAAAAATGTGAGAACAAGACCTTTAATAACGGTCTGAGCCTTACACTTGTCACTCTCCTTATAAGAGAATATAATATAGTTCTCATTGAAATCAACATTGGTGGACCTATAAGTACCATCAAGATGATGATGATGATGATGAAGACCACTGTTGTGAGCTTTGGGACCGCCATGCATGATTAAATTGCGACTACACTACCCAACTTACCAACTCATCCACCTCATAATAAAACATTTTCCTCTCTTTTTTAACCTAATTCTTCCTTAATATCAATATAGTTTCACATTAGAAGTTAAAGAAAAAAAATAGTTTATATATTTTTTTTTATTTTTCAACTCATCAGATAGCTCATCATAAAATATTTATCTATTGAGATGAAGAATAATTTATATATTTTTTCCACCTGACGGAGTAGAGCATATCACAACTGATTTTTTTTTTTTTTATTGAAATTGAAAATTTTAAAGTTATATTAAACAAATTACAATCATAAATTGGTGTTTTGAACGTGCTCTTGTCAAAATCCCAGAATCACTCGATGTTATGATATTTTTCTGATATCTTCTCTTCCCCAGTTAGCTCCTCCCCGTCACCACGTGACACTTCAGTCAAACTTGGAGATGCCACCAGCAGCAGGTTCATGTCAGCCAAGGTTTCAGATTCAGTAATAAAAAAATAATAATAACATTTTCTCATAGATATCGTCCATTAATGCACAAACAGGGTTTACCAACACACTTTTAACATAATCCATCTTATAGTTTTTTTAGAAAGTGATAAATAGGACCATATATTTAGTCACACACAACTTAACTTTACAATTTCTTTTAATATTTCCTAAACAAGTTATTTTAATATTTTTTTTTTTACTAATAGTAAGTTTTTCTTTTATATTCTTAAGCTGATATTTTAATTTGACATATACACAGATGAGTATTAAAACACATTATGATAAATAATGAAGATAGTTTAAGGAATAACTTCCATCCATATAAATCGATAAGACGTATATAGTGAAATTTGTTGATTTTATGACTTTTTTTACTAGATTACCTTTTTTTTTCTTTCAAAAGGAAACAAATTATTACTAATTTATATGAAGTATAACAGTAATTGTATCTCAAATTTTAATCTATATCTCCTAGTAATGACTGGTTTCTGATATCACTTTCTCTGTATTAAATCTTGTATACTTAATATAAATATTAATATAATATACAGATCACAATAATGAATTATTAGAAATTATAAAATTAACAAAATAAGTTAAATAGTGTATTATAAAATGAATATAAGATAATGTTTACTGTATGCAGAGAACTATTAACTATATGCCTCTTAATATATTAATTATTTTTAACATTGTTTATTACCGACTTCAATTTATTAAAATGGTAAAATATTATTATTACAAAGTGAATTTTAAACCTAACTCAACAATTCCATAAAACTGGCTCATGAAGTTGAGGTTTCCGACTCGGTTCATGAAGTTGAGGTTTCCGACTCATGAGGTTGAGATTTCCACTCACTTATATACAATGAAAGTTTCTAATCTACTCGATGGAATTCCAACAATTATCACTCTTATATTTTATAACTTATAATAAATTAATATGCATCAAGTAACTGGTCTGAAACTACCTTAGTTTTTACAAATCTTCGGGTTAATATTTTTTTAACATTTTCAATGGAAGCATGGGAGGATGAGGACGATGATGGAGCCGTTGGAGGTGGAGGGGCGCGGGTTCTGCAATAAAAGAATAGCGCGCCATCATCTTAACTTAACCCTTTCAACAAATCCAATCACCACTTTACTAATACTAATGCTCCTCAATGGTTTCAACTTACAAGGAAAACTAGCCGTTACTCACTGTTTCTTGCAAACAAACACCATCTCTGAACTTAGCATTCATTCTCTCTCTCTCTCTCACGCTCTCAACCCCCGCGGCACCTACACTTCTTTATGTCGTCACGTGATCCTTCTCTCTCTTTCTCTCTCTCCTCACTACAAAAACCATCCTTCAACTGTTCCTCTCTATCTCCACATCACTTCCAACACACTCTCTTTCACTTCCACTCATTCAAAAACATCTCTTTTTCGTTATGGTAGTGGAGAAAACCAACCTTAACTCTTGTCAGTTTTCACAACATGAAGACCATGTTTCTGACAAGAAGAAAGAAAGATGGAAGAAGACTCCTTCGTGTTGTTTTTTGTTTCTCTTCTGGGTGTGGACTCTGCTTCTCTCCACATGTTTCAAACCAGTTTTGTGTGAAGATGAGGGCTGGGATGGAGTGGTTGTGACAGCATCAAACTTGTTAGCACTTGAAGCGTTCAAGCAGGAGTTGGTTGATCCTGAAGGCTTCTTGCGGAGCTGGAATGACAGTGGCTATGGAGCTTGTTCCGGAGGTTGGGTTGGTATCAAGTGTGCTAAGGGAGAGGTTATTGTGATCCAGCTTCCGTGGAAGGGATTGAAGGGGCGTATCACTGATAAAATTGGCCAGCTTCAAGGTCTTAGGAAGCTCAGTCTTCATGATAATCAAATTGGTGGTTCAATCCCTTCCACTTTTGGACTTCTTCCTAACCTTAGAGGTGTTCAGTTATTCAACAATAGGCTAACAGGTTCCATCCCTTCTTCCTTAGGTTACTGCCCTTTGCTTCAGTCTCTTGACCTCAGCAACAACTTCCTCACAGGACCAATCCCTTATAGTCTTGCCAATTCCACCAAACTTTATTGGCTTAACTTGAGTTTTAACTCCTTCTCTGGTCCCTTACCAGCTAGCCTAACTCACTCATTTTCCCTCACATTCCTTTCTCTTCAACATAATAATCTATCTGGTCCCCTTCCTAACTCTTGGGGTGGTGGGAGTTCCAAGAATGATGAGTTCTTTAGGCTTCGAAATTTGATCCTAGATCATAACTTTTTCACTGGAAACATTCCTTCTTCTTTGGGTGGCTTAAGAGAACTGAATGAAATTTCCCTTAGTAATAATAGGTTTAGTGGAGCTATACCGAATGAAATAGGAACTCTTTCTCGGCTTAAGACACTAGACATTTCAAATAATGCCTTGAATGGGAGCTTGCCCGCTACCCTCTCTAATTTATCCTCGCTTACACTTCTGAATGTTGAGAACAACCTCATTGAAAATCAAATCCCTGGAACTTTAGGGAGTTTGCACAATCTTTCTGTTCTAATTTTGAGTAGAAACCAATTTACAGGGCATATTCCTTCAAGTATTGCAAGCATTTCCACTCTTCGGCAGCTTGATTTTTCACTGAATAATCTCAGTGGAGAAATTCCAGTCTCCTTTAACAGTCAACGTAGTCTTGATCTCTTCAATGTTTCTTACAACAGCCTCTCAGGTTCTGTTCCCCTTCTACTTGCCAGGAAATTCAACTCCAGCTCATTTGTGGGAAATATTCAACTATGTGGATACAGCCCCTCAACACCATGTCCTTCACAAGCTCCATCAGAAGGAGTCATTGCTCCACCTCATGAAATGTCAAAACACCACCATCATAGGAAGCTAAGTACGAAAGACATTATTCTCATTGTAGCAGGAGTTCTTCTCATAGTCCTCATCGTACTTTGTTGCGTCCTTCTCTTCTGTCTGATCAGAAAGAGATCAACATCAAAGACCGAGAAGGGCAGAGGTGCAGGGAGAACTGGCACAATGAGGACAGAAAAAGGAATCCCTCCTGTTGCTGCTGGTGATATTGAAGCAGGTGGGGAGGCTGGAGGGAAACTAGTACATTTTGATGGACCGATAGCTTTTACAGCTGACGATTTATTGTGTGCAACAGCTGAGATAATGGGAAAGAGCACCTATGGAACTGTGTATAAGGCTATATTGGAGGATGGAAGTCAAGTTGCAGTAAAGAGATTGAGGGAAAAGATTGCTAAAGGTCCGAGAGAATTTGAATCAGAAGTCAGTGTTCTAGGAAAAATTAGACACCCCAATGTTTTGGCTCTGAGGGCGTATTACTTGGGACCCAAAGGGGAGAAGCTTCTGGTTTTTGATTACATGCCTAAAGGAAGTGTTGCTTCTTTCCTACACGGTAAGTTTGGTATTTCAAATAGGGGAAAACTACATTTTTTGTGTGTTTTTCTCTTATTATGATCATATTTTTTTCATTGATATAGCTTACAATAAGTCAAACATTTGCAGGTAGTGGAACTGAAACATCCATTGATTGGCAAACAAGGATGAAAATAGCACAGGACATGGCTCGTGGATTGTTGTACCTCCATTCCCAGGAGAACATTATACATGGAAACCTCACATCCAGCAATGTATTGCTTGACGAGAATACAAATGCTAAAATAGCAGATTTTGGTCTTTCTAGGCTGATGACAGCTGCTGCTAACACCAACGTGATAGCTACTGCAGGAGCATTGGGATACAGGGCACCAGAACTCTCAAAGCTGAAGAAAGCCAACTCCAAATCCGATATCTATAGTCTAGGTGTGATCTTGTTAGAACTCCTAACGAGGAAGTCACCTGGGGTGTCTATGAATGGAGTAGATTTACCTCAGTGGGTTGCCTCTATTGTGAAAGAGGAGTGGACAAATGAGGTTTTTGATGCAGACTTAATGAGAGATGCTTCAACAGTTGGCGATGAGTTGCTAAATACATTGAAGCTCGCTTTGCACTGTGTTGATCCTTCTCCATCAGCACGACCAGAAGTTCATCAAGTGCTGCAGCAGCTGGAAGAGATTAGAGCAGAGAGATCAGTGACTGCAAGTCCTGGGGATGATTCCATAATATAGGACAAATTTTGCATTCATTTTTTTTTGCCTTCTATATTAAATGTTCTACAATTCTTTCATTCTTATATTGATTTTGGCCGTTTGAAAATGGTGGAGTTTGCACGTACTACATACTACAATAAGGTGGCTTCCCTCTGCCCCAAGTTGTGTGTAATTATGTTTCCTCCCAAGGCACGTAATAGAGAGCATCATTGTTTCTTCTGGAAGATTCTCTCAGCTGCTATTTTCTATCCCCTGCCCATAAATGCGTTATATAGAAACGTAACTGCTGTCTTTTTCGAATATTTCAATGTTTATTTCTTATATACACAGCGACATGTTTTAAAACTATAGTAAGTGATTGGAGATACAACTTAGAACATCTCCAATAATTACGACTTTAAAAGCACATCTTTTGTTTGTTTCTTGTCCCATTTTAAGACATTTAATCGTAGTCATAATTTAATTCACTATTATATTTTATAAGGAGCTAATGTTTTTACATTTTTAAGCACCTTTGAGTTAAACAATTCTTCGTCACAATATATATGATAGGAAGGAAAATAAATCGTCTACTGCTCAGTACCGAATTATATTTTTGAATTATAAATTTTGTAATATATATTTTTGTTTTATATTTTGGATTCTACATTTTTACAATACAATTTTTTGTATACAAAATTTATAATATAAAATAAAAAATGCATTCTAGAAACATATTACAATCTATTACCCTAATAAAAGAATACATTTCAAATATGAAAATGCATACCAAAATATGTAACCTATAATGCCTTAATACATTTTAGATTGTTCATCTGAAATGTATTTTCAATTCTAAAAAAATATACCATATTATACAATCTAAAATGTATTAATATATTTCAAAATGTAAATTCTAAAAAATATTTTTCAGAACTAAAAATACATATAATCCTAAATGTATTTCTAAGATTTTTTTTTTCATTTTACCCGTGAGCTGAAAATTTAAAAACATGAGATGAGGAATGCCACAAGTTTTTCAAGTGTATAAAGATTTTTTAAAGTATTTTTTCATTTCATTTTTTAAATAAACTTTTTACTTTAAAAACTGATCTATGAGACTCTTGGTGACATTTTAGTCCTATGGACTTTTTTTATGTGGACTTTTTGTTCATAGGGACATTTTTTTTGCCCCCGATCCATGTAGACTAGGGTCAAACCTTGTGGGTTAAACCCAGTTGATAGGTCAAACAATGGCACTATAAATGAGGAATACTTTTAGCAAAAACAAAATAAAAATATGAGAGCCTTATAGTACCAACCAAATTCACTTACAAACACTTCTAAAGATGCCATCGATAATACGAAGATAAAAGAATATACAGTGATAAGAGACAAATCATGAGACTATGTTTTAAAATATTTTTTTCTAAAAACATAATTACTGTTTTATAAAATTAAATTACTTATAAACCCATGAGTCAATCTAATCAGTCTAACCTAATTAAGCTCAATTAAACGACAAGCTAAATAGATCGAAAAAAAATATTCGACTCAATTTATATAATAATTTATTTGGCCCGATCCAGATTGTATTATGGATTGTTTAAGATTATTTTCTTATCTAATTTGTTTTGTTTTTTTGTAGGATTATATTGTTAAAGCGTTAAAATTCGTCCAAACAAATTTTAGTTTTTTATTATAACTAATGTTTAGTAACCAGATTTGAATTTAACTTGTAGTAGTTAAGATTTTTGTTTAGCTTAATTGACTTGGCTATTGGTATATATAAATTAGAAAGGTGTTGAGTTGAGTCTATATGGCAAAGCTGGGTGAAGGCCTAGTTCACTTTGCAACCCTTTGTGGTACCAATTAATTAGGCAACCTTTTGGTCCTTTGTGGTACCAAAACTTTGTAAACCATTATAGTGACTTTCGACCATTGTGAAGACTATCACTGAAACCCACTATGGAAACTCAAATGGCTCACCAAAAGTTTCTACACCATTATAGCGACACACCACCTCCTCTATTCACCCTCTAAGTGAACACTATCACTCAAACCTATCTACCTATCATACCTTCATCAACGTTTTTTTTATCGACAAAAAACTAAAAATAAATGTAATCTACTTAAGGAATGATTCAACCCTTATATACCGTACAAACTAGAAACAATCTAACATACAAGGTTACCACAAGAGCTAGTTCCCCTCGAAGATCTAACCAAACTAAACCTTGTATAAGGTTCTAGGCTCCAATCTGAGAAGGAGAAGCCCATAAAAGAGAGTTTTTGATGTGATCAAAGACCAAACCTTTAACTGTGTCAAAGAGAAAATTTCATAATGATCAATCACTCCACTTTTAAAAATGTAATTATTCTTATGTCTCTAGATCTCGCTTATCAATACAATCCAGATATTTTTCATGATGAAATTGACAGAGATAGACATGTCAAGTAAAGTAAACTGCATTCTTAACTACGCATAACAAAGATTCAAAACTAGTTAAATCAGTCTAGATCTAAAAATGTTATAAAAAAATTAATTAAACTGCTTATAATTGAGCCTAGTGTTTAAGAAGGTCCCACTTTGGAAGAGAAGAATATGATGGGTGAAAATGTGGTGTAGGTTCCCAGATAATCAACAAATTTGGTACCCATTTTATAAGTAACCATGAAAAAGAAGACAGAAATTATGCATAACACGAGGCATATATTTACAATTTGGACGTGGGTACGATTATCGCAAAGGACAGAAGGTGTAGTTCCTATTTTTGCCTTTCTTAATGTGACGAGTCAGTAACAAACTCTACCAACTTGTATAATGAAGTATCATGATTTGTTGTTCACCTATCAAATCTCAATTTGGTCTCTCCATCTCTTTATCTTCAAAAGTCTACGAATCACCCTCATCTTTTCTTCTCTCACTCTAACGGTTTGTCGCACAACCAACCAAAAACTAAAAGATTTCTATACCTGTTCCCATCATTCATCAATCAACCCATTTTATGCCATTTTTCACACAACATTCAGATTATACATCATTCCTTGCAATTTAAGATTTATATATTTTATATTACATGATGCCATAGGAACACTAAATATCAACCAGTCCAACTTTCTCCCCTTTCCACCACCCTTTACTCTACAACATCCTCACACACTCACCACCCTCCACACACACACTACCTCAATTTCCTTCTTTTCTTTAATTAAAAAAAATTGTTACATAGTGGGTTTTAAACCTAACTCAACCTCATAAAACCAGCTCAATGATGTGAGGTTTGCACCCACTTATATACTATGAACGACTCTAATCTTTAGTCGATGTGAGATCTTCAACAAAAAATTAATAAATAAATGTTACATATTTTAGAAATATATTAACATTTTTTTTATCAACAACAAAAATATTTACATAAGAATCATTTCAGAAATAATAAAACTCTTATAAACAAATTCAGAGCTATCAAATAACACAAAACCTTTCAAACTACTAGAGATCAAACTTCACCAAACTAACATTGACACAAACAAACAAAATCAAGAATAGACAAATGAAAGAGTCAATACACAAAATACTTTAACCTTATTACATCAAACATGTTATTAGTTATGCATATTTTTTTTTTAAAAAAACATCTTTAAAAAAAACCGTTGTCTACACTTTCATTCTTGTAACTTTACCAACTCTCATCCATATCAAATATAAACAATTAGCTTGTAATGTGTACACTATTTCAAAAGCCATCTTCTCTGTATATTTATAACATGTAACTAGAATCAATTCTATAGTTTAATTATGTATATAACAATTTAAAACCAATTTTATCACCCCGAACCATTATGAACCTATACAATATATATGCAGAAACATGGTGAGAAATCATGGTCTTTTTCTGATATTATTTTTTTGACAAAACAATTCTTATAATTTTAGCACTCAAATGTATGTCAAAAATACTTATTTTGTATCCCTTATATATGAAATAAAGTTGATTGACAGTTTAAGATATTAAGCTTTTATATTCTTCAGAAAATTAATGTATTAAAGTATTGTAAGTGTTGTTATCCATATGCATGGTATGAAGAATTATTTGAGGGAGTGAAACCACAAACAGATGATCAACTGTAACAAACCAAATTCTCCTGCGAATTGTCAAACATTTGAAAAACTGTGAGCTATGAGATTAGTTGAAGATGTGACAGTATACGGCAATGTTCCTCAAAAATAAAAACGATGTGTACATTCTTTTTGAGTATGACATTCTTGTGCGTGTTATTCTTGGCAGATCATGTTGGGTGACTGCTCACCTAATTTATCAATTAAGGCTTCAGATACATTTTTCATAATTATTTCTAACTAAGTTCTTGTTAGAAGAGGCACTCAAATCACTTTGGTTAGTTATATATACTTCTTTTATTTTATATCAATCAAAACTAATACCCTAAAAGATATAAAAATTGGTGAATAACAAGATATGATTTAAAATAAAGAAATAAGTGTAATTTATAAGCTAAGTTATTTTTCAAACTATTTATTATAAATATAGAAAAAAATAAGTTTAATTTAATAAAATATTAAGTAATGCTTTTATTCCCTACTTTTCTTATAGGTACACCATCATTAATATTACCAGGGGAAAGATCAAATCATAATATATCTAAGTAGATTTTAAATTTTAGAAATAATATGTGTTTAACTAAAAACATATATTTAATAATGTGTTTTGATGTTAATATAATTTCATTAATATGTTGTTAAATATTTTAAAATTGATAATTTTATTTATGTACATTTAAAAGTGTTTAAAATATAATAGTCAGGTGCTTTATCCCACAATCGCATAATAATGATAATAATAATAATAATAATAATGATAATGATAATAAAAATACTAATAATAATAATGTAAATTTGGATATGTAATTGAGTATTTGTTACTTAACTAATTTCTTGAGCAATAAAATATAATTCTCCACAAATCGCAAGCATTCTTTAGATGAAAAGAAAGTGCACTTTAGGCAGTTTACACTAAACTATATGTAGTTGTTATCTGCAGGTAATTTGCAAGAATTTGATCGATCAACAGAGCAAAGAAAAAAAAGTAAAAATGCTTTTTGTTTTGGCCTTTTTGAAAGGTTATACTTTTACGAAGAATGGAATGGATGGATGGTAAAAGGGAGAAATTATTATATATAGTTTAAGATCACTATAGTCTTTACCAATTAGTGAGTCTTATTAATTTTTTTTATAGATTACAAATTTTGATTCTTTATAATGAAAGTTGATTGAGATTATGAGAATGTAACATAATCTAATCATATGTAATAATTATAATTATTTAGTAAAATGGAGTTTGTTAAAATTCCTGTTTTTGTAATAAGTCAAATATATATTACAAAATTGGCAACTTGAATTCATAGCAGGAGTTGTGTATAGGCAATTAGATGATAGTGAGACATTTTTTAAAACAGTTTTATGGGTTTTGCTTAGAGAAAGTTGCAGTTAACCCATCTTATTTGGGAACAAAGATCTGGACATAATTATGTTTCAGAAAACCTCTAACTTGTGAAGTAAGCATAATTAATGAAGTAGCGGGTGCAACAACTCCTATAGGTTTGAACCAAGTTTAGTTTCCCTTTGGATTCTGATCTCCACCAAGTTAACCTAATTAATCATTTCAACTTTATCTCTTTCTCTCCCCTCTAATCCACCCTATAAAACCACCTCCTTCACTCTTAGCTTACACCATTCATATTCACTCTAAAGAGCTCTCCAAACATGGAACCTGCCAACACCATTCTCCACTCCATCTTCTTAGCCATTTTCCTTCTCTTCACTTCACCATTCATGTCTTCAGCATATGCCAAAATTCACGCGCATGAGTTTCTTGTATGTGTGCTCTCTTACTTTCTTTTTACTACTTTCTCGTAAGATATATATAATAATTGGCTTGCTGGTTGTCATGGATTAGGTTGAAGCAACTCCAGTGAAGAGGCTGTGCAAAACACACAATGCCATCACTGTGAATGGCCAATTCCCCGGCCCAACCTTGGAAATCAACAATGGAGACACTTTAGTCGTCAAAGTCACCAACAAAGCTCGTTACAATGTCACAATTCATTGGTATCATATCATGCTACCACTTCTTAATATATTTATTCTCTCGTTTCTCTTTCTGGCAAGGAACATGCATTATCGAGAGTGGTTTTTGTTGGTGGTTGTGTTTTCAGGCACGGTGTTAGGCAAATGAGAACAGGATGGGCAGATGGACCAGAATTTGTGACTCAGTGCCCCATTCGTCCTGGAGGAAGTTACACCTACCGTTTTACTGTTCAAGGACAAGAAGGCACACTTTGGTGGCACGCTCATAGCTCATGGCTGAGAGCCACCGTTTATGGTGCTTTAATCATTCGCCCTAGGGAAGGAGAACTCTACCCTTTCCCCAAGCCAAACCACGAGACACCCATTCTTCTTGGTAATCAATTCTCCCTTTTAAATTTACAGAGATTGTGGTGTTTTTTTGCTGTTGTTTTGCTTTGGAGCAAAGATTGAAGGGTGAAAGTGATGATGGTGATCAGGGGAATGGTGGGACGCAAACCCTATTGATGTGGTGAGGGAGGCTAGAAGAACTGGAGGAGCTCCTAACGTGTCTGATGCTTACACCATCAATGGTCAACCTGGTGATCTTTACAAGTGCTCTACCAAAGGTTCTATTCACTTCTTAATGTTTGATTACATTCAACATGTCACATGTCTTGTCTTGTTTAATAATTTCACTTTTCAAAAGATTTAACAGTTAAAACAGGAACCAAAAGATAAGCCTTTTAAGACAATGACGTATGATATGAAATTATTAAAGATGTCTATTATTTAAGAACCAAGTCAACAATATGGTTCTTTTGGTACAACCTCTACTTGATGCCCTTTTTACTTTTTGTTCTCGTTCAACGACAAAGTGTCTCCCCCAACCAAAAACAAAGAGACAAGATTTTTAAATTAAAATGGTTCAAAATCTGTAATTTATCAACCAAAAGTTAAAAGATAATATGACTTTTTTTTTTATATTTTACTCAAAATCAAATACAATGCATTACGTTGTTTTATTCTTGGATTTTAGGAATATGACTTTTTTTTCCCTCTTATATGACTGGAAATACAGATACTAGCATTGTTCCAATTCATGGTGGAGAAACAAACCTTCTACGTGTCATCAATGCTGCACTCAATCAGCCTCTCTTCTTTACCGTCGCAAACCACAAACTTACGGTGGTTGGCGCCGATGCCTCCTACCTCAAACCCTTCACCACCAAAGTCCTCATGTTGGGACCCGGCCAAACCACCGATGTCCTCATTACCGGCGACCAACCACCATCTCGCTACTACATGGCGGCGCGTGCATACCAATCTGCTCAAAACGCTGCGTTTGACAACACCACCACCACCGCAATATTGGAATACAAATCACTTCACCATGGTAACCATTCTAAACATCATCATTCTAAAGGTGTGAAGAACAAAACGAAACCCATAATGCCTCCACTCCCTGCTTACAACGACACAAACACCGTCACTGCTTTCAGCAGAAGCTTCAGAAGCCCCAGAAAAGTCGAGGTCCCTGCTGAAATCGATCAAAGCCTTTTCTTCACTGTGGGCTTAGGACTCAACAAGTGCCCCAAAAACTTCAAAGCAAATAGGTGTCAGGTATTGCACTATTAACCTAATTCACTTATCAATGCCATAAAACAAAAACAGTTTTTCTTGAAATCTGTAAAACTAACTTTTCTTATAATTTTGTAAGGTGCTTCTAATCGCTTATCTTTAGAAACTTATATGTATTACATAAGAGTTTATGTATAAAAAATTTTCAACTACATGTAACATCTTTTACTTCCTGATAAAAATAAATATCTATTATATTAAAAGGATAATTTTTTAAAATGTTTTATTTTTTTTATCATCTAGAAACAATATATACATAAGAATCATTTTAGAAGTGATCATATTTATATTAAAAACTGAGACGACCTTACAACACTAATCCTGTTAAAAATCACAACCGGAAACAAATTAAAGTGAAACAAGATAAATCAGAAGAAAGGATATCAATCAGAATTAGATAATATAAGTAGTGAAAAATTTAGAAGTTATCCAAGACCAAACCTTCAATTGAACTAAAGAAAAGATCTCGGAATAGTCTAATACTCCACCTTTAAATAAAATTATATTTTTATAACTTCAAATTTCATTAACTACGGCAATCCAAATACTTTCAACCCTAAATTGATATTAGATAACCTCTAAACTAAAATAATAGAGTAAAAACAAAGGGATGAGCAACAAAATGCCTAACCACTCTTAAAAGGACAAGATGTTAAACATGAACATAACTGAAATGTAAACATGGTATTAATTTTTGTAGCACTTTCTATGGCAGGGACCCAATGGGACGAGGTTCACTGCAAGCATGAACAACGTGTCTTTCGTGCTCCCCAACAACGTTTCTATCTTGCAGGCTCACTACCACAGAACCCCGGGAGTGTTCACCACCGATTTTCCGGGGAAGCCGCCGGTGAAGTTCGACTACACCGGCAACATGAGCCGTTCGTTGTGGCAACCTATTCCTGGGACTAAGGCTCACAAGTTGAAGTTCGGGTCAAGGGTTGAGATTGTGTTGCAGGATACTAGCATTGTTACTCCTGAGAACCACCCTATCCATCTTCATGGCTATGATTTCTACATTGTTGCAGAGGGGTTCGGCAACTTCGACCCCAAGAAAGATAGGGCCAAATTCAACCTTGTTGATCCTCCATTGAGGAACACAGTGGCTGTGCCTGTAAATGGATGGGCAGTTATTCGATTTGTTGCTGATAATCCAGGTACATAAACTCGACAAAATAGCATATTTATAGTACTAACAATCAAAACATGATTTTTATAGTTTGAATTATGCAAGAAGATGAAGAAAAAAGAGGAATGAATTGTAATAATGTGTGTATTTATTATAATTGTAGGTGCGTGGCTTATGCACTGTCACTTGGACGTCCACATAGGGTGGGGTTTGGCGACGGTGCTGTTAGTGGAGAACGGTGTTGGGAAATTGCAATCCATAGAGCCTCCTCCACTGGATCTGCCTCTTTGTTAGGATCATTTTCAAAATAATCATCTGTTAAAGAACCGAGTGATACCAGTTTTTGTTACTTTCAAAGTTTGGATAATGTTTCCCTGCATTTGGGGAGGCTTTTTTGTTTTGTTTTCATTACTTTGTTTTGCTTTTGTCGAACGTTCTTTTGGGTTGGAACTTAGAGGGAGAGATGGTGGTGATGCGGTTTCAACGCAAATATAGCATCTGAATAGTCACAGGCCCCACTAGTCAATACTTCATGTTACAACCAGATTGCTAGTTTTGAAGATAATATAAGCTCTGGAATTTTTTTTGTTACAACTCTTTGCCTTTTGCTCTTTATCGAAACTACTCAGTTTAAAAAAGCTACCCATCTGTTGAAATTTTAATGACTAAACTCATAAATGCTCACATCAACTAACACAGTATAGTGTATCAGTCATTAAAAGCTCTCATCAATGTCAACATACACTCTCGGATAAAAACATATACTCTCGCATAAAGGTGTTGATTCTCCACAATAAAAACATAAATTTCACACTTTAATAAATTAATATTTTATTTTTTATTTTAAAAATATTATTATATATAGTGTCAAAAGTATGTTATTTAATGTTACAGTGTCAACAAAAATTTTTCTCTTTTAATTCTCTTTCATGTTCTAACACTTTTAACAACGGAAAATGATGGATTGACAATTATTAAAGTTATATACAAATGCAATAAATTTAAATATAAACATATATAATAAAAGGTAAATTTATAACTAAATGATATAAAAATGTAAATTATCAATATATCATTATCCTTTAATAACGTGCCTAAACTAGTATATAGAGTGTAACAAGAAAGACGGTCATCCTTTTTATTTTTCTCTTTAGTTATTTTTTGGCAAATTATCAATTAACACTCACTTTTTTTTCACAATACCTTTTAATAATAAAAAAATATGTTTAAATAATAAATATTAATAAAATTTTAAAATAAAATAATAATATGTATGATTATTAAATGATGGTAATACATATAATATTTGTGAACCTATCCTGGTTCCTCGTTTTTATGTGACCTCGGGCTGACAAGGGTCCATCAGGTGTTGATTTTGCTTTGGGCCTTTAGCCCGTTTTGTTACAAATATGAAGCTGTGTTTTCTAAGTGTTGAAACAAGAAACTAGGAATGAAATTATATAGGTTGTGTTGCCAAACATTCTTCATTTTGATGTTTAATATGATGGTTGGAGTGTTATGGATCTTCCTAAGGTCAAAAGGAATATATAATGGCAAGCAGTTCACTGTACATCACAAACATTACAATCCAATCTGGTGCACAGTAATAATGTATAACAAGGAGTTATTAAGCCTTAAAAAATTGTTAAAAGGAATTTTTTTAAAAGAAAAACTACATATCATAATTTTAAGTTTAATATGAAATGAATAAACATTCATATCCCTAAAATAAATTCATTTACATCACATTTTTTCTTGTTATGAAAAATAATAACATTTTAGCACCAATTTATTGAATTGGGGTAAATTTTTTAAAAATTACGAATTTTTAAGTAAGTTATAACCATTTTAATACAAGGAGTCGTTATTTCAATAATTACCATGTCTTTTTTAAGAAGTCATCATTTTAATGACTATTTTTTTATATTTTTTGAGTAAATTAATTATTAATAAATATATATATTATTAGTTAAAACTTATTTTTTTATATATATTTTAAATATAATAGTATTATTATTTAAACATTAGGTATTTAATTATTTTTAAGATGCACATAGTTGTTGTTTAGATGATAAATTTTGAATATTTTCTTAAAAATTTGCGTTTAGCCTAGAATAATTATATAGTTTTAATAATTATCTATATAAACAATGAAGGTGATATATATATATATATATATATATATATATAAGGATTTTACTTTCCTTCAATCTTGAATTAATTAATTTATATTGTAACTTATCTTAATTTTTTGTTTCATTTTTAATTTACATAGCAAAACAATAAATACATACATGTGTTAAATTAATTTTTAAATTCAATAAATTACATCAATAATTTTAATTAATGAAATAAATCATTTTAATATGCATAATAATCTTCATTGTAATGATTATTTCAATTCTTTTACGTTTTAAAATATTATTTACCCTTAACCATTATTTTAGGAAAAAAATTATACAATTTAACATACTTACCATAATATATTTGAATTTTGATTTGCTTTGTTAAATTACATAAACAAAATTCACTATTAAAAAATTATCATTCAAAAAATAATCGAAAATATGTAAACGTTATTTTTAAAAATGACACTATATAATTTACATTAGATAGGAAAGAGGAAAGGATATAGAGATAGAAAGTCCTTGTATGGTTGAATTATCTGTCTGAAACCATGAGAAAGAAAATTGCAAACAAAGAAAGATTTAGGATAATGATATATTGAAAACTTATTTTTTTACACCACCACATTGCAATTATATATATTTATATTTAAAACATCAAAACATCAAAAAATCAAAAATTTGTATACAATTCTCATCTCTCATGTTATCAAAGTATCATTTGTGAAAGATTTATCTAAGTGAAGAAGTGATGAGGGCCTAGCTTTTGTAATTGTTTTACCTTCTTCTCACCGCATTGCATCACCAACACAGGAGTTTTTCCTTCACAAAACTCATTCGATGCTAACATATCCCCCAAAATTCCCAACTCATCCCAATTATCCATCAAAACTGACATTTCTTCTTCCCTGAAATCCCCTATGCTATGTCGTTTTCCCACCATCACTAGGTCATACTCCTTCTCTATTTCCCTAATACCTTCCAACACTTTTATGGAATCTTCCACCACAACCTCGTTGTAAACAACGTTATCCACATCACTACCATAATCCTTCTTCGCCACAAACTCATCTATTAAACTCTCGTCCAATGTCCTCTCCAACATATCCTCTTCGTCTTCCACACCTCCATATATCACAAACCGGAACAAGGTCGCGCACGTGTTGCCGCGTTCCACCATTCGAATTCCCAACGCCAATGCTTCTCTATCGTCTTTTCCACCGATGAAGAAGATACCCACATGAAAGGAAAACTCGGAGATACTCGTACTCAGCACCGAGAATCTATCCACAAGAATCCCCAACGTGCCTTTCGAGTTAGCAGCAAAATTTGCGTTCAGCTCGCGGAACGTGCTGGTCACGTGGCTTCCTAGACTCTGATCATTTTCGTGAAACGGAATAACGAGGAGATGCACCGAGTTATCTTCCGCGAGGTTGCAAACCGCTTCGTGCATGCTTTTGTACGGGGCAACGTTGACGTAGGAAAGAACATTCACAGGACCACTTGAGTTTTCGGAGTAGTTCTCGTATGCGCGCAAAATGCGGTTGGTGTTGGGGTAGTTGACGGACAAAGATTTTCTGTTGTTCTTGTTCATGGGAAGAAGAATGGGTGTGCTTTTTCCGGAGAGCTCGATGAGATGGATGACGTGGAGGTAGATGGGGCTCTCTGTGGTTGGGTTGCATGCCTCTGTTAGGGCAATCATGCTGTGCACGTGTTGATCCGTGTGGAGGCACGAAACGATTTTGAAGTCTGTGTTTGGTTTGATGTTTTGAATTGTTCTCACACGCCCTTCTTGTACGCTTGACTTTACGCGACAGTGCCTGTACAATAATTTGATCGAGGGTACGCAAAGTGATGTGATTAACACCACATATATCACCGCCACACTGTATACTTCTGTATCAATTACCTGCAAAAACCAACCTCATACATTACATTTATCCTGCTAATGTTCATTGCCTTTAAGAAGTTCCTGTTAGATATATAAAGGATTATCTATTGTATTCATGATCTGAGTCAGTTTTAGTAACATAACACTAGTCAGGTTTTAGGTTGCATTGATCTTTTGGGATTAAGTAATTTAGATACTCATGGACTCTTGCTGATAAAAAAGAAGTAAACTGAAGGCAATAAGAAGAAGAGAAAATATATTACCCCGAGTTTGTTCATTCTATTGAAAAAGATGAGTTCCACTATACCCTTGACGTTCAATATGAGGCCAAGCACGACGCCATGTTTGGGCTTAATTTTGTAGGAGGGAGAAATAAGTGCACATGCAACCACCTTGACCACGCATCCCAAAATCAAGATTGCCAAAACTGTTAGAACCACCTCCCAATGGTCATGAATTCCAGTCAAATCTGTTCCTTTTCCAATAAACATGTAGAAGAAAGGCATAAAAAACTCAGAGACTATCAATTCACTCCTCTCTATAATCGTTGTAGCCACTGGGGGTCCATTGGGCAGAATAAAACCATAGAAAAGAGGTCCCATAATGAAGAATACCCCCAAGCTGTCACTAATAGCTGACATAATAAGTGGCCCCAGAAGTAGCATCACAACGTACGCTTCCTTCATTGGTTTCCCGGGTAGAGTTTTTTCAACAGCAATGTTCACCAGTGGTCTCACAATAACAACACACAACACACCGAACACGCATGCACCTGCCAAGAACACAAGTATAACTTCTATGCTCATTTCTGTGTTGAACTGGAGCTCCATCGTAAGCCATTGCAGTATCTCGGTGATCATGGCCGAAGACAAAGCGATTTGCCCCAATTCCGTGGCCACTAGGTTGAGTTCCATGAGGGTGTCTGATATAACAGCGAAACTGCTCAAGGTGAAGACGTTGGGGAAGCTGTATATCGACATTTCACCTTTGTCTGTGTCAGCGGCATGGGGCGAATACAGAGAGAACAGGGTCGCTGTGACAAAGAAGGAAGCGAAGAAGGGAAACACGCCGAATCGCCAACATCGTTTCGCTGCTTTTAATGTTGTCGTTACATCCATTTTCAGACTTGTGAGGAACACACAATAAACTGTGCCTATTTTGGACAACGTGTTCATAACCAAAGCTTGTCTTAGCGGGAACAAAGCCCCCAGTAATGCTTCATTGCGCCCCAAGAATGTTGGCCCCAACAAAACTCCCGCCTGTAAACTTTTTTTCTTGTCAATCTCTATCAATTCACCACGCAAACATCATGCATGCATGCATTTACATTATATTTTTTTTATACAGTGAAACTATCATTTTCCATATATATTCAGGCTTAAAGGTGGCATTTGAACTTACGCATGAATCATTGTATAATTTATGAGAATGAACATTGATGAGCAGTAACTAAAATTTAGCAAAGAAAAGTAGGAGAAACTTACGATGATAGAGCAGATGAATTTGGGTATATGAATTGTCTTTAGGACATAATGCAACGCTTTTGAGAGTAAAACATGTACGATGAGTTGACACAATGTGATAGGAATCACAAAATCCAATGGATTATCGCCAATCCACACGCCAAAAGAGCCTACAGTTCTATCATTCTTCACACAAACCACCAAATGACCAGCTCTACTGTCATTATACACAGTGGTTATGGAACTGTCCTTCATTGTATTTATGTTTACCAACCAATTGGTTGACAAGAAAAACAAAGGGTTTTTTTCTCATGTGTTTGCGTTTTCGCAAACACGTGAGGTGCAGATTAGAGAGAGGAGAAAAACATATATATAAACTTTTGAAATGTTGTAATTAGATTGGCAGATGAAACACTTATATTTAGACAATGACTTGGAAAATCTAGGGAACTATGAGCTGCGGGTATGGTGTTAGTTATTACAGCTGCAAAAAATTATAAGTGGACACCTATTCATGAGAAGACAATCATTTCACATTCAATTGCTTTAATATAAAAAAAAACTTTAATATTTTAATTATATTTTAATTTTTTAACTTAAATATTAATATGTGTTATTATATTATTAGAATGGTTGTTAATTTTTTTAAAAGGATTTTAAGATATATATTTTCAAAAATTTATCATGCATATTACTTTAGTCAAGAGACTCTTTTTTTTCTTGACCAGTTTAGTAAAAAAAGAGTTTCATGGCATTTCGGCGTGTAAAGAAAGTTGTGCTGTCACAGAGCTAAGGCACACGGTAAACAGCTAATGGTTAATGGAGAATTAACTGATCATTAACTGACTTATTATTGGAGAATTATTTTGGTGACAAAATATAAATTAAAATATGAAAATCCAAGCATTAAAATTTAGTCTTGTAATTTCTCAAAAATAAATGTTTGATTGATATGATATTTCCTTATTTGTGACTTATAAATATCTAATTACATGTAACATAAATATCTTATACTATTATTTGGAAAATATTATTTGACACTGAGAAAGTAAATCACATTTACATTTACTTTGAAAACCTATTATAATAATAAAAAAATTGATCTACTTCAGAACCTATTATAATAAAAATATTTTGACAATCTATTATAATAATAAAAATATTTTTGATAAAATTTTGATAACCTTTTAGTTTTGTTGTTATGGGCTTGTAGGCCGATCATTTGGGCTTTATGGGCTTTTATTCTTTCTGTTAAGTTGTTATGCTTTTTTCCTGTTTGTACTTCTTTCATATATTCTCTGTTTCTAGTGTTTCAGATTCATTCATTCAATAAACTCTAAGGTAAAGAGGCCGGATTATAGATAAATTTCTTCAAAAGAAAAAGCCCTTTCTTTTCTCATTTCTATCTCAAGATATATTAATGATTATGCAAAACAACAATTAAAAAAAATAATGAAAGAAAAGCAGTTGGTAATTATATTAATTATTTTTAACATCGTTTTTCTACTGTTTATTTTATTCATTTTATATCCTCTTTTAATAAAATCTCTATTCAAGTTTCTCATTTTTTTTTAAAAAATATAGTATTAAGACTCTTTCAAGGTTCAATATGCAAAAATACAACTTCTTAATGATGTATACACTAATAAAAATATCAATTTAAAAATACAATGTTTACGTATATATAATTATTAATTATTAATATGAGGCTACTTCTCTTAAATAGGTGTATCCGTGTCGGACACACGTATCGGTATCGACACTCGTATGACACTTATCGATGAAGTGTTCAATTCAAAAAATATTTGTTGGATTTTTTAAAATTCTAACACGGTTCTAACACAATTTTAAAATGTATAAATACAATAATTTTTTAAAAACTCAAATTTATTGTATAAATTTTTATTATGATTATAAAAATAAGGAACAAATTCTGTTGAACCAGTAATGAAAAATATCTTTCTGCTTCCAAAAGAATATGAAACATATTTTTGCACATAAATATTTATTTTCAATTTATATAATTCAAAATTATATAATATATAAATCCGTGTCTTCGTGTCTTACATTTTAGAAATTATACGTATTTTCATGTTGGTATCCATATGGTGTCGTGCTTCATAGCTATTAAATTCAAATATTACTAAAATGCATGGATGATTATTTTCCAATCGAATATGAGCAAGTGAGTACTACTGTGTTTAAAGGTTGAAAACCATAGGAGGGGTGCTGAAATATAATCTCCTATAAATATAAACAAACATTCCTTCTGCTAAATAGAAAAAAGAATGAGATACATATCTAGGGTTTTGCAGAAAAATTGAGTTGCTAATTCTAATGCCTAAAATAATTTATGCACAGGAATCCAAAATGTAGTCTTATTTAGTGTCAGAAAAACTCTTTAGAGATAAATTAGTTGAAGATATTTTATCGAGCTTGTTACTGCTAGTTAGCTTGACCCCTCCACACTGTGTCACCAGAACGGGAATCATCCCTATGCAAAACTCCGTTGAAGAGAGCATATCACCCAATATTCCCAACACAGCAGCATTCTCTATGAACGTTGCCATTTCCTCTGAATCCAGAGACCCATCGTTGTGCCTTCTTCCAACCATCACAAGGTCATAGTTTCCCTCCAAACTATGCACTGCGTCCAACACCGCCACCCCATCCTCCACGAAAATCTCGTACCAAGAAACATTACCACTCCCATATTTCATGCCCTTGAACTCATCGATCAACCCCTCGTCCATCAGCATATCCTCCTCTTCCTCTTCACGTTCCTCTTTCGTCAGAACAATTTTGTTACCGTACTCTCTGTTGTTCACCACAAACCGGAACAGCGACACCCTCGTTTTCTCGCGCTCCAACATCCGCATCCCCAACGCCAACGCCTCCCTGTCGTCGGCCCCGCCTATGAAGAACACCGCCACGTTGAAAACCACGTCGCTGTTGAACGTGCCCAGCCGCGAGTGCTTGTCCACCAGAATCCCCAACGTGCACGGAACATGCGCTTGAAAGCTCGCGGTCATTTTGCGGATGGATGCTGCCACGTGTCCCACGTGATTAACGTTGTCGTTTTCGGGGAAGGGGATGAGGATGAAAGGCACCATCTTTTCTTCTGCGAGGGTAATGATGGCATCGTGCATGCTCTTGTAGGATGCCACGTTGACGTAGGGGCAAACCGTGACGGGTCCACTTGAGTTGTTGGAGTAGTTTCGGAAGGCTCGCATGATGTGGTTGGTGTTGGGATAGTTAACGGAGAGAGATTTTAGTCCATTGTTTATGGGAATGAGAATGGGTGTGCTTTTTCCTAGAAGCTCGATGAGGTGTACGGCGTAAATGGCTATGGGGCTCTCTAGCACGGGGCTGCACACCTCTATCAAAGCAGTGACGCCACGAACATTGTCTTCGTTGTGGACGCAACAAATGATGCGAAACTCTGTGTTTCTTGGAGTGCTTTGGATGGTTCTCACATGGCCTTTGTATAAGTTTGCTGTCTGTAGGATTCGAGGTCGATGCTTGTACAGTAAGTTAATCAATGGTGTAACGATCGCGGTGATAAGCGCCACACAGAACACCAGTTGACTGAATGTTTCATTATCCAACACCTACAAAAACCTCATCAAAACACAAATTCAGATATATAATTTTTTTTCCAACCACATTACAACTCCAAGAATATGAATATACCTGGACTTTCATGAGTCTAACAAAACCTATGAGTTGAGTTATTCCCTTGATGTTCAAGGTGAGGCCAAGCAAAGTGCCATATCTAGGCTTAATGTTGTACATTAGAGAAACCAAAATACACGTCAACAACTTGGCCAAGTCTCCGGCGAAGAAGACACTCTGCAGAGTCAAAAACAAGCGCCAATCCCTGAGCGCAGACAAATCCGTTTTCATTCCGACGTACATGAAGAAGAAGGGTAGCAGAACATGGGCGACCAGAACCTCACTCTTCTCCACAAGTGTTGTGCCCAAGGGTGGTCCACTCGGTATCACCAACCCCAAAACCAGTGGCCCCATCAGACACGATACTCCCATCATGTCTCCCACAGCCGACATCACCAGTACCATGAGAAGAATGAACACAACGTACACCTCGTTCACCGGTTTCCCCACCGGAGTTATCCTTGAAATCAGCTTCATGGTGGGTCGCATCACGAAATACATGAAACACATGAATAGGGACCAGTTTCCCAACAGGTTCATCGTAATTTTGAGATCAGATTCGTAGGCGAAGCTGTGGAAAATGATGAGGAGCCATAGTATGATGTCGTTGATCATGGAGGAGGAGAGAGCGATCTGACCGAGCTCTGTGGCTATGAGATTGAGTTCGATCAATGCATCAGAGATGACGGGGAAGTTGCTGATGGCCATTGCAACGGTTATTGAGAGGCTTGCAACGAAATCTTGTGTAGCAGATAACTCTGGACGGGTATAGAAGACGCGTAAGAATGCAATGATGACTCCAAATGAAGCGAGGAGGGGTATTACTCCGAGTCGCCACGTGCTTTTTGCGGCTCTAATAGTCATCAGAACGTCCATTTTCAGTGCCACTAAGAACAGGAAATATAGGGTTCCTGTTAACGCTGAAAACACTAGCACCGCTGATTGTCTTTCTGGGAATAGAGTTCTCCAATACGCCTTGTTGCGTCCCAGAAATGTGGGGCCCAAAATAATCCCACCCTGCACGTTTAACACACGTTCTAAGGTTTGATCTTAAATCTGGTAAAAGTTACCTTTAACATGAAACATGAAAACATTATCTGACTAGTGCCTACAATCCCTGGTATACATGTATTTAATTAATACTTACTGATATGGTGACGGGGTTGGTTAATTATATCTTTTGTTGCTAGAAAAAAAAAAAATCATTTGGAAGGAAAATTGTTGAAGCTTACCAGAAGGTTGCAGATGAATCTGGGTGTTCTTATAGGCCTGAGAAGAAAGTAGATGGTTCTAGAGATTAAGTTGAAGGTGAAGAGTTGGAACAACGTGACAGGAAGTACAAAGGAGAATGGGCGATCCCCAATGAAAATGCCATAAGACCCCACAAATCTATCTTTTTGGAGACAAACTTCCCAATGTGCATGCGGATCCCAATAACTGGTGATTGTTACATTGCTTGCTGGATTCTCCATTATCTATGTCTATATACATATGCAACCAATGAATTAGTATTTCCTGATTCATGTGTTCGTGTTTCCACGATGAGGCAACCCAAGAAGGACAGAAAATGCAACTGTGAACAACAATTGCTGCAGCAGAGAAAAAACTAATGCAGATGGTATAGGGAAATGGAGATGTCGTCAAATCTGGCTTCAGACTTGCGCTTGGAAATCGACCTACACATTGCATGTTGAAGAACACTAAAGTATAATAATAGCATTGCATGTTGATATTTTTGCCCAAATATGATTAATTGTAGCCATATGCATGGCGAAACTAAACTTATACATATCATAGCCACCAATGTTACTTCAAAAAGTTCTATTTTAGCAAAATATATTATCTATATATGGATTCAGAGTTTCCACTTATCTACCACTAAAATTATTCTCCTACGAAATCAACAGTAAGTCAACTTTTAACTACGTTATTTTATTACTTTAATGTCTATAGGTGTATGCATGAAATATTCCCGTGATGCAATCCCATTGAGCAGAACCTTTTGTCTGTGAGTATAAGTATAAGGTATGAAGCTCGAACACTTATTTTAAATGATGTGTTGATGTCGGATATTTGTATTGAACACTGACACTCGTATGACACTTGTAGGACACATATCCATGAAGTGTCTAATTCAAAAAGTATTTGTTAGATTTCTGACAATTCTAGTACTTTTCTAACACAATTTTAAAAAGGAAAAATACATTAATTTTTTAAAATCTCAAACTTATTGTATAAATTTTTATTATGATTATAAAAATAAGAAACAAATCTTTTTGAACCAGTCATAAAAAATATTTTTCTGCTCCAAAAAATAATCTGGAACACACTTGTGCACATAAATCTTTATTGTCAATTTATATAATTCATAATTATATAATATATAAAATCGTGTCTCCGTGTCCTACATTTTAGAGATGATACGTATTTTTGTTTCGTGTCGTATCAAGTGTATGTGCTACACATCAACACCAAAAAAAAATGTTGCAAAAAAAACAGATTTTTGTTTTAACATAATGAAAAAAAGACATAATTTTTCTCTTCAATTTTATGTGATTCTTATATTTTAATCCTATAAGTTTTTTTTCGGAAATCATTTCAACATTTCAAGTTTCGTTTTTAATTATTATCGTCAACTTTTTTGTAAAACCGCCAATGTGCTGATGTGATGCATTTTCAGTATAATAGCATATCAAAATTAGTAATATTATGTCTCAAAGGACTTATAAATTTTTTTTTTGTAAAGATTAAAAAAGGTATAAGGAAAAAAGTGAATAAAAATACACTAATTAAAAGGGGGATGACGTATTTTTAGTGAAAAATAAGTTTGAAATATATGACATATATAATAGTAATTTATATAATATTATTACATTTTGTTTGTACTTTGGTACAATATTGCTTTTTTGTTTAAATAATTATTACAGAATCGGATCACATATCTTTACTTACTGTTAGAGTCTAATATTCTCATTGACAACAAAGAATTAGGGACTAATTGTTTAAAATACTAATACTTTAAAGAGCTAATATTTTAATTCTTAAAAAAAACTAACATACTGTGTCAGAAATGAATATTGTCATATAATTTTTATAACAGCAGGTATGAAATTTATAAGAGCGGTAATATTAGTATATTTTCAACATTCATTATTTGATTGTATCTTATTAATTTGATTTGATTTTTCTGGGAGTATCTGATTTTGCATTTTAATTCCAAATGTGCATAATCTCTCTCAAGTGAATATGGACATTACAGTTTTTATGTTTCTCTCTTCTCTTTGGGGAGCATTCTTTGTTGCAGCTTTAGTTTTAAGAGTATCTTTTAAAAGCTTATTTCAGGTATGTTTAACTCCAGTTTAGTGTGTGCAACATGTTTATAGGAGTTTGGTGGAATAATCTGGTAGGCTACATGGTAGATCATGTTAGATTATGCATTTGAAGTTTGGAATTCATGTTAACATTTGAAGTTTTTCACACTTTTTTCACATGTTGTAGAAACATACTAATGGATTTTGAATTCACCATGAACACAAGTTTCTTAAAAACAATAGTTTTTCTTTTTATCAATGCTATTTCATGTATACTTTACAAAAAAAAAAACTTAAATCAGAATTAATGTTTTTTATGTCTGTTGAACGACACACTTGTTTGATGACTGTAAAGGTTTTTTCATTTTTGTTACTGACACACACTAAAATCATAATAGTCACCATGAAGTAATTGATTTACTAAAAACAAACCAATATGTAATATAGTCACCATGTTTTCAGACTTTGCAGAAACATGTTTAGATGAGTAAAATCTTAAATTTTGTTTGGTTTTCTTGACAGGGTTATTGCATTGTATCTTTCAAAAATATTCATTATATGTATTCATCCTTCAATATCAAGAATTAGTGAGTTCAGGCAAGTCTGTCAACTTAAACTGAATGATGCATAGAAGAAGAAATTCACGGCAATCAAAGCATCCATTCCATGCTTATCGTAAGTATTTCCTTATGTTTTTGTTAATCCATCATCACCATGCATGACAAATAATACAGGGGAAATAAATATCAATAGATTATTAGAGAATGGATTTTATGATAATGGACAGGTTGTAAATTCCCTGATCCTGGTGAAGAACATCTTTAATTCACAGTGAATTTTTTACTACTAGTTCTTTCCTGTTATTTGTAACAGCCTTTGATCATTTTTAACAGCCTTTGAGACATTGTTGTCTGGTTCATGGCAAGCTGTAGAGTTCATAAAAATTGAGGCAGGAACTACGAGTCTGCAATGCATAGATAATCACCATAGGACCACGGAGAAGGGCCTTTTGTCAGACCTTAGAATAAGATCAAGGAAAGCCACTTTATCCGATTGCTCCAACTTTTTAAGACGTGGGATTGACATTTGTGTTCTCTCAGCCTCTCAGAGTGGTGATACTAATTCAGATGGATTTTGTGCTGACAATGTAAGTTAAGGTTTTTTAGTTTTGGATCTCTGTTAAATTAGATTCTTCAATATGTCAGGAATATATTTTTAAATGCACTTTTTTACACAATTTAATTATTGATTGAAATTGACTGAAAATTATCATTTTCTCTCCTATTTTGTTGATCTAAAGGATTGGTATTTGTATGCAGTTATGAGGGAATGATTTTAGCATCAGTATAACTGAGTTCATTCTGTTCTTTAATTTAAGAATTACAATATAGTCTTGAGGACATTAAAAGTCTAATCTAGTTTCTCTTTATCAATTTACTTGTAGGTGTGGCTTGATGCTAAAATAAATTCTATACAGAGAAAACACCATAATTCAGGGTGCTCATGTCTGTATTATGTAAACCTCTATGTTAATCAAGGTTCACTTGGTAGAGAGATAAGAACTCTCAGTAAGGAGGTTAAGGTAATTGGAATAAATGAAATTGCCATCCTCCAAAAGCTTGAACGTAATACTTGTGAAGACCAACACTATCGATGGGAATCATCTGAAGATTGCTCCCAAGTATTGCATACTAAATTGATACTAGGAAAATTTTTATCTGACCTTTCATGGTTAGTTGTTACATCTGCTTTAAAGAAGGTTTCATTCTATGCAAGATCTGTGGAAAACAAGATTGTGTATCAAATTTTAGGTAGTGATGCCACCAGCTCTTCATTAAACATGCATTCTAGTATGCGTGTTGTTAATTTTGAAGTGAACGATGGCACGATGAAGCCCATTGTTACTCAAGTTGATGTATGTGACACCAATACACATGATTCCCATTATGATGAAGTGTCACCATCTTATGATGTTGAGGGCTTAAGACGATCCAAACGTATGAACATACAACCTGAACGTTACTTAGGTTGTGGTAATGTTTCTGAAATAAAGGTTGGCAATGTTCGAACTTGGCCATACAAGATCAAGAAAAGGAAAGATGATGATGATGTGTGTTCTTGCCGGCAGATTTTAGTGTACAGTAGGAGGAAAAAAAAGGAATTAAAGTCTGGTGAGGCCAACCAAAATGAAAATCAAACTCAACTTGCTAGTGTTCCTCTTCTTGAAGAGAGAGATTCATTAGCCCTTGAGCATCATGACCTGAATGACAAAGGTACTAGTAGTAATGCAAATTACAGCAACCATAAGCATAAGAGGAAGAGATTTTTAGATTCTGATCCTGGATGGGAAGACTTAAATTCCAATTTAAAGTCCAACAGAAATTATAGAAGCTTAAATGCAACTGACTACAAGGAAATAATTGATTCATACTTAAAGGATATTAATAGAACTCCTACAAAAGAAGAACCAACTGTAATGGACCTGTGGAAGGAAATAACCAAATTGGAGAAAAAGAAGGAAGCAGAAATACCTCAAAGAGAGGAAGAGGAACAAATCTCTGAGATGGATATGCTGTGGAGAGAAATGGAAATGGCATTGACATCATCTCATATTGAAGAAGTAATTTATAACAATTGTTTCCCTTTTCTATGTTGCATTTCTTTAACACAACTTAAATGCAGTTTCTGAAGAAGTACTATTCATGTTATTCTATAATTAGAGTTGGAATTCACCCACTAATTTGTGTAATAAAAGTTTTCATTAAATGCCAACACATATTATTGAGATAAAATTTGTTTTCTAATAAGAAAACATCACCAATAATACTTACGAAATTGCAACTGAATTTAGTCCTTTGATTTGTCTCTGTATAGTCTGGTTTTTTTACCTTATATTCTTAGGTTGATCGGTTTAACAATCACATCAGGGTTCAATTGGTGCCAATTTTGTTGAGAATTCGGAAGAATCTAATCACACTTGTCAACATGACTACAGACTGTATGAAGAAATTGGAATTTATTGCTTCAAATGTGGCTTTGTGAAAACCGAGATAAAATATGTCACGCCACCCTTTGTAAGTCAAGTTCAAAACTTGAAATGTATGATTTTTTTTCTTTAATGATGATTTCAAAATGTCAGGTTTATTTTAAGTGACTTATTTTTAGAAAGCTAAGTATTGAGTTGTTTTATTTCTCCACTATGTACAGTGCTCTTATGTGACAGCAGTTATCCTTTTGTCTTTGCAGTTTGTGATGTAAGGCATATATATATATATATATATATATATATATATATATATATATATATATAAAAAATATTGTTTAATATTATAGCTAATTTTCTTCTCTCTCTGTTTTAGTCTTTCTAAAATTTTGTAGCCGATTTTGTTTGTGTATCATTTGGGATTTTTAAGGATATGTAGTGAAACTA